>JAESFN010000064.1_pt1 | contig 124018 bp, 126 predicted proteins | sample 9269411 | NCBI WGS metagenome assembly JAESFN01 (sample SAMN14505399, study PRJNA617100) | algae metagenome | isolation source: Iphinoe sp. HA4291-MV1 and co-occurring heterotrophs from trail next to... | place: USA: Maunawili Falls, Hawaii | collected 2009-07-25
CAGATCAAGGAGCGCGACGAGGTCGTCGGCAACCAGACGCGCGTCAAGGTCGTGAAGAACAAGGTGGCTCCGCCGTTCAAGCAGGTAGAGTTCGACATCATGTACGGCGAGGGCATCTCCAAGACGGGCGAGCTTGTCGACCTCGGCACCAAGGTCGGGATCGTCGAGAAGTCCGGCGCCTGGTTCTCGTTCAAGGGCAACCGGATCGGTCAGGGCCGCGAGAACACGAAGGCTTTCCTGAAGGAAAACCCGAGCATTGCCGCCGAGATCGAGCGGTTGATCAGGCAGAATGCCGGTCTCATCGTCGACAAGATGATGGAAGCCGCGCCGGAAGCGGACGACGACGCCGAGGAAGCGCCCGACGAGGATGGTGTGCTCCCGGATGAGGAGGCCGCTCCCAAGGGGCGTCGCGCATCGGGGGCTGGTGTCCGGGCCGCCAAGGCCAGCTCCGAGGACTGAGCTGCCAGCCCACGCGATCTTCCGGGGCGGGCCTTCCGCCGGGCCCCGGAAGGCGCTGCTCTCGCGCGCTTTGTGGACAGGCTCCGGCCACGCGGGCTAGAAGAGGCGGAATCGCCCCGGCCACACTGGCATTCGGGCATGCTGGATCAGCCCCCGTCGTTTGAGAGCGAGAGCATATGTCGGGCGTCAACGAGACCCGCTCCACATTCGTGGAGTTTTTCAAGAAGAATGGGCACGAGCATGTGCCCTCGTCGTCGCTGGTGCCGCGCAACGACCCGACGTTGATGTTCACCACTGCCGGAATGGTGCAGTTCAAGAACATCTTCACGGGCCAGGAAACGCGCCCCTACAAGCGCGCCGTCACGGCCCAGAAGTGCGTGCGCGCCGGCGGCAAGCACAACGACCTCGACAACGTGGGTTATACCGCGCGCCACCACACGTTCTTCGAGATGCTCGGGAATTTCTCCTTCGGCGACTACTTCAAGGAGAACGCGATCCCGCTTGCCTGGCAGCTGGTGACGAAGGAGTACGGGCTCGACCCCAAGCGCCTTTACATCACCATTTATCACGACGACGAGGAAGCCTACGGCATCTGGAAGAAGGTGACGGGCTTTGCCGATGAGAAGATCATCCGCATCGCCACGTCGGACAACTTCTGGGCCATGGGCGACACGGGTCCCTGCGGTCCCTGTTCCGAGATCTTCTTCGACCACGGTCCGAAGGTTCCCGGTGGGCCGCCCGGCTCACCCGAGGCGGACGGGGATCGCTTCATCGAGATCTGGAATCTCGTGTTCATGCAGTTCGAGCAGCGGGGGCCGGGAGACCGCGTCGCGCTGCCCAAGCCCTCCATCGACACGGGCATGGGGCTCGAGCGCATCTCGGCCGTGCTGCAAGGTACGCACGACAATTATGAGATCGACCTGTTCAAGGCGCTGATCGCGGCGTCCGAGGATGCGACCGGCGTTAAGGCCGCGGGCGAGCACAAGGCCTCGCATCGCGTCATCGCCGACCACCTCAGGGCCACGAGCTTTCTCATCGCCGATGGCGTGCTGCCCTCGAACGAAGGCCGCGGCTACGTGCTCAGGCGCATCATGCGCCGCGCCATGCGGCACGCGCATCTGCTCGGGGCCAAGGACCCGCTGATGTGGCGGTTGGTGCCGGCGCTGGTGCGGCAGATGGGCGATACCTACACCGAGCTGGTGCGCGCGCAGCCGCTGATCACCGAGACGCTGAAGCTTGAGGAGACGCGTTTCCGCAAGACGCTGGAGCGCGGCCTCGGATTGCTGGCGGAATCGAGCGGCTCGCTGAAAAAGGGCGCAACATTCTCCGGCGACGTGGCGTTCAAGCTTTACGACACCTACGGCTTCCCGCTGGATCTGACGCAGGACGCGTTGAAGTCGCGCGACATCACCGTCGATGTCGACGCGTTCAATGCGGCGATGGAGAAGCAGAAGGAGGAGGCGCGTAAGGCCTGGAAGGGCTCCGGCGAAGCCGCGACCGAGACCGTCTGGTTCGAAATCCGCGAGAAGACCGGCGCCACCGAATTCCTGGGCTACGATACCGAGACCGCCGAAGGCGAGGTGCGCGCGATCGTCAAGGGCGGCAAGGAAGCCAAATCCCTGGGCAAGGGCGAGGAAGGCCAGATCGTCGTCAATCAGACCCCGTTCTATGGCGAGTCCGGCGGCCAGGTGGGCGATACCGGCGTCATCAAGGGCGCGAAGGGCGCTATCTTCCGCGTGATCGACACGCAGAAGAAGCTCGGCGACCTGATGGTGCATACCGGCATCGTCGAAGCCGGCAGCTTCAAGCTCGGCGAGGCCGTCGAGCTGGTCGTGGATCACGATCGCCGGACGTCGACCCGTGCCAACCATTCTGCGACGCACCTCATCCATGAGGCGCTGCGGCAGGTGCTCGGCACGCATGTCGCGCAGAAGGGCTCGCTGGTCGCGCCAGAACGCCTGCGCTTCGACATCTCGCATCCCAAGCCCGTGACGGCCGAGGAGCTGAAGGCGGTGGAAGATCTCGCCAACGCCATCGTGCTGCAGAACGCGCCCGTCGAGACCCGCCTGATGGCGCTGGAAGACGCCATGCAGACCGGTGCGATGGCGCTGTTCGGTGAAAAGTACGGCGACGAGGTGCGCGTCGTCTCCATGGGTGCGAGCCTCGGCAACGATCCGGCCGCCAAATCGAACAAGGCCTGGAGCGTCGAGCTGTGCGGCGGCACCCACGTGCGGCGAACGGGCGACATCGGCCTGATCCGGATCGTGGGTGAAAGCGCCTCGGCAGCCGGCGTGCGCCGCATCGAGGCGTTGACGGCCGACGGCGCGCGGGCCCACCTGGCGGCGCAGGATGAGCGGGTGCGTGAACTCGCGGGCCTGATGCGGACCCGGCCTGAGGATGTCATCGAGCGCGTGAAACTGCTGCTGGACGAGCGCAAGGGGCTCGAGCGCCAGCTGGCGGATGCCAAGCGGCAACTGGCGCTCGGCGGTGGCGGGGCGCAGGCCAACGGCTCAGCTGACGCAGTGCGCACGGTCGGCAACGTGAAGCTGCTCGCGCGCATGGTGCAGGGGCTCAACCCCAAGGATCTGCGCGGCCTCGTCGACGACGGCAAGAAGCAGGTGGGGTCGGGCATCGTCGCCATCGTCGGCGTCACCGAGGACGGCAAGGCCGGCCTCGCTGTCGGCGTGACAGACGATCTCACGAAGAGCTGGAGTGCCGTCGATCTGGTGAAGATCGGCGCCGAGGCGCTCGGTGGCAAAGGTGGCGGCGGCCGTCCGGACATGGCTCAGGCCGGCGGCCCGGACGGCGCCAAGGCCGACGCCGCCCTCAAGGCCATCGAAGCGAAGCTGGGGGCCTGAGGACGGTTATTGCCCCGACGCCGCGAGCGCCGGGGCAATGCGATCGATCCTGTTGGTCCAGATGCCGCCGGTATAGCCCTTCGGGAGCTGGCGCAACTGTGCGGCATCGTCGATGCCGCTCGAGAACTCTCCGCCGCTCCAGGGCCCGATGACGAAGACCGGAGTCGACGCGGCCTGCATGCGATTGAGGAAGCGATCGGGCCAGCCCCAGAGCCAGCGCGTGTAGTTGACCGGCACGAGCACGATGGATCGGCGGCAGGCCGGCGGCACGTAGCCTGTCCAGCCGACAGCAAGATAGCGCAGCAGGCACTGTTTGAGGCCGCCTCCGTGCATGGTGGCGATGTCCGGCAACCCCCGGCGCACGATCTCGACGGGGCGCTCCCCACCGTAGACGCTGATGAGCTGCAGCTGCGCCGGTGGCAGTTGCTGCAGCCGCTGCACCAAAAGCTCGCCTTCCCGGGGATCGTTGCTCTTAATGTGGATCAGCAGCCGCTTGTCGGGAAAAGTCTCGAGCACCTGGTCGAGCGATGGCATCAGGCCGATGCCCTTGCCGCGAAATGGGTAGGTCTTGCCACCGTCCGCGGTGTAGCCGTAGCCGATATCCAGAGCCTGCAGTGCGGCCAGGGTCTGCTCGCGCGTGACGCCCTGGCCGTTGGTGCGGCAATCCACGGTCCAGTCGTGAAAGACGGCGAAATGCCCGTCGGTGGTGGGATGAATGTCCAGCTCGACGATTTCAGCACCGCGGTGAAATGCAGCCGTCATCGATGCCAGTGTATTCTCCAGATAATCGTGCTCCGGCGGGTGGATGCGCGATGCCGTGCACGTGTCGGCCTTGAGGTTCGCCGCGTCGTAGGTTTGCGCCAAGCCTCTGTGTGCCAGCAAAATAGGCTTGCCGATACGAGGTGTTCCGAACATCGCGGTATTGTTTACCAGCGCAAAGGCACTTATCAACAATAGGACGATTGCAGCCACGGCAAGCGGTCGTTTCATGCGGCATCCTTTGAGAGGGCGCGGCAAGTTCATTCGCTTTTCGGGCGAAAGAGCGGCAGCGGATTGTGGTCTTCGAGGTCATGTGGTGGCGCAGGAGTGGATGATGCGAGGATTGGGACTGACCGCGTAGCCGACAGCGTCTTACGCGGCGATGGAGCTGGAGAATGTCGCACCACACACCACTGATATCGACGATCGTCGTGGGGTTGGTGTTTGCGTTCGCCCTCGGTGCGCTGGCCAATCGCTTCCGTATCTCGCCGATCGTGGGATACCTGCTGGCCGGTGTCCTGGTCGGCCCCTTTACGCCGGGCTTTGTCGGTGACCAGCAGCTCGCCAACGATCTGGCGGAAATCGGCGTGATCCTCCTGATGTTCGGCGTGGGGCTGCATTTCACGCTGCAGGATCTTCTGTCCGTGCGGGCGATCGCGCTGCCGGGCGCCATTGCCCAGATCGCCAGCGCCACGCTGCTCGGCATGGGGCTCGCCTATCTGCTCGGTTGGGGTATCGGCGCGGGACTTGTCTTCGGGCTCGCGCTGTCGGTGGCGAGCACGGTCGTGCTGCTCAAGGCCCTGCAGGAACGCCGCCTCGTCGAGACCGAGCGCGGCCGCATCGCCGTCGGCTGGCTGGTCGTCGAAGACTTCGCCATGATCCTGACGCTCGTCCTTCTCCCGGCCATCGCCGGAGCCTTGAAGGGCAACACCGGCGTCAGTTTTGCCGCTGCGGTTTTCCCGATCTTCGTCACGCTTGCCAAGGTGGCGGCTTTCGTGGCCGTCATGCTGGTGATCGGCAAGCGCGTCATCCCGTGGATCCTGCACTACGTCGCGCACACCGGCTCGCGCGAGCTGTTCCGTCTGTCCGTCCTGGCGATTGCGCTTGGCGTCGCCTACGGCGCCTCTGCCATGTTCGACGTATCGTTCGCGCTGGGCGCCTTCTTCGCCGGCATGATCCTGAGCGAATCCGACTTGAGCCAGCGCGCCGCCAACGAGTCCCTGCCGTTGCGCGACGCCTTCGCCGTCCTGTTCTTCGTATCGGTGGGGATGCTGTTCGATCCCATGATCCTGGTGCGCGAAGCTCTGCCTGTGCTGGCGACCATCCTGATCATCATTGTCGGCAAGTCCGTCGCCGCCTTCCTGATCGTGCGCTGGTTCGGCTATCCCAAGTCCACCGCCCTCACGGTGTCGGCGAGCCTCGCGCAAATCGGCGAATTCTCCTTCATTCTGGCTGGAATCGGTGTCGCGCTGGCGCTGCTGCCGGAGCGGGGCCGCGATCTCATCCTGGCCGGCGCCATCCTGTCGATCCTGCTCAACCCGCTGCTGTTTGCGGCACTGGACTGGTACCTCGCCAAGGGCGAGAAGGCGGAGACGCAGGCCGCCGATAGCGCGGAGCCCGCCGAGCCCGCGCGGGAGCCAATTCCCCTGACAAGGCTGAGGGATCACGTGGTCCTCGTGGGCCATGGACGCGTCGGAAGCGTCGTCAGTGACGGGCTCAAGGACGCGCAGACACCAGTGCTGCTCATCGAGGAGAACGAGGATCTCGCGCAACGGCAGCGCGAGGCGGGCTTTGAGACCATCACCGGCAATGCCGCCGATTCGGATGTCCTGCAGGCTGCCAATCTCACCGAGGCGCGCTGTCTGATCGTAGCGATTCCGGATGCTTTCGAGGGCGGTCAGGTGGTGGCGCAGGCGCGCGCGGCCAATCCCGATCTCTTCATCATCGCCCGCTCGCATTCCGACGAGGAGACCGAGCACCTCGTCAAGCACGGCGCGAATTCCGTCATCATGGGCGAGCGCGAGATCGCCAAGGCCATGCTGGCGGATATTCCGCGCGGTTCCGGTTCATCGGAGGTTCAGGCGCATTCGGGCGGATAGGAACTGATGGCTGCTCCCACTGTCGACTACGCCGTATTCAAAGATGCCATGGTGGTCTTGGCGACCGCCGCCGTCATCGTACCCCTGGTCAAGCGCTGGAAAGTCAGCCCGGTTCTCGCCTTCCTGCTGGCGGGAACGGTGCTCGGCTACAAAGGCCTCGGCTCCCTCACGACAGCGATCCCGCAGCTCGAATGGATCACCGTGGGCGAGCAGAAGGGGCTCGGCATCATGGGCGAGCTCGGCGTGGTTTTCCTGCTCTTCCTGATCGGCCTCGAGATTTCGCCGGCACGCATGCTCACCATGCGGCGCCTCGTGTTCGGATTGGGCACCCTGCAAGTCGTCGCGAGCACGATCGCTCTGGCTGTCGTCGCGAGCTGGCTCGGCGCCAAGCCCGCCGGCGCCGTGATCATCGGCGCCAGCCTCGCGCTCTCATCGACGGCGATCGTGGTGGAGCTGCTGTCGCAGCAGCGACGCCTTACCAGCGCCTCCGGCCGCGTGAGTTTCGCCGTCCTGCTCCTGCAGGATTTGGCCGTCATGCCTCTGCTGTTTCTCGTTGCTATCCTGAGCGAGGGGCAGCAGGGCTCTTTGCTGGCCGGCATTGCTCAGGCCTTCGGTCACGCCGGTCTCGCCGTGGCTGTCATCGTCGTGGCGAGCTGGGTCGTCATGCGGCCGCTGTTCCGGCTGGTGTCGCAGAGCGACAGCATCGAGCTGTTCGTCGCTGCCACCCTCTTTGTCGTCGTCGGCTCGGGCCTGCTTTCCGCAGCGGCTGGATTGTCGATGACGCTCGGCGCATTCCTGGCCGGTCTGCTGCTGGCGGAGACCGAATACCGCAAGGCCATCGAGGCCACCGTGGAGCCGTTCAAAGGGCTGCTCCTGGGCGTGTTCTTCTTCTCGGTCGGCATGAGCCTCGATGTGGTCTGGCTGGCGCAGAACTTCGGCCCCGTCATTGCCGCGACGCTGGGGCTCCTGCTGATCAAGGGACTGATCGTCACCGCCCTGGCACCACTGTTCGGTGTTTCCTGGCGCAGTACGGTCGAGACGGCCTTCCTGCTGGCGCCCGGAGGAGAGTTCGCCTTCATCGCCATCGGCCTCGGCATGGCGAACGGGATCATCCAGCCGAGCGTCGGCGGTTTCGCGGTGGCGATCACGACCTTCACGATGATCCTGATCCCGATCCTCGACCGCATCGGCCGCCGGCTTTCGCGCTGGCTCTATCCCGCGCCGCCGCTGGAGCCCGTGCTCATGGTCATGCCGCCGGACGATGTGGCGCCGCAGGCCATCGTCATCGGGCACGGGCGCGTGGGCGAGCTGGTGTCCAGCATGCTGGAAACGCACGGCGTCTCCTACCTCGTGACCGACAAGGATCCCAAGGTCGTCGGCATCTGGCGCAATCTCGGGCGGCCGATCTATTTCGGTGATGCCAAGAGCCCGGAATTCCTCAACCGATGCGGCGTGGCGGAAGCGGCCGCGGTCATCATCACCAGCCACGTGCAACACGATGTCGACGAGCTCGTAAGTGCCGTGCGCCGCCTGCGCGACGACATCATCATCGTCGCGCGTGCGCGGGACGCGACGCACGCCAGCCATCTCTACGAGCTTGGCGTCACGGATGCGGTGCCCGAGACGATCGAGGCCAGTCTGCAGTTGTCCGAGGCGGCGCTCGTCGGCCTTGGCGTGGCGACCGGCCCCGTCATCGCCTCGATCCACGAGAAGCGCGACGAGTTTCGCAGCGTGCTGCAGGCGGCCGCCGGCCGCGGCACCCGCGCCTTCCGCCCGAGCCAGCGCCCGAAGACGGCCGATCGGTCGGCATAAAAAACGGGCCGGAACGCCACCGCGTCCCGGCCCGGATTGCTTGGCGTACGTCTTCGTAAACTTACGCGGACATGGCCTTCTTCAGGTTCTCGTCCACCTTGTCGAGGAAGCCGGTGGTCGACAGCCACTTCTGGTTCTCGCCGACCAGCAGCGCCAGGTCCTTCGTCATGAAGCCGGACTCGACCGTGTCGACGCACACCTTCTCCAGTGTCGAGGCGAACTTCGCCAGCTCCGGATTGTTGTCGAGCTTGGCGCGATGGGCGAGGCCGCGCGTCCAGGCGAAGATGGAGGCGATGGAGTTCGTCGAGGTCTCGCGGCCCTTCTGATGCTCGCGATAGTGGCGCGTGACGGTACCGTGCGCGGCTTCCGCCTCGACCGTCTTGCCGTCGGGCGTCATCAGCACTGATGTCATGAGGCCGAGCGAGCCGAAGCCTTGCGCCACGGTGTCGGACTGCACGTCGCCGTCGTAGTTCTTGCAGGCCCACACGTAGCCGCCGGACCACTTGAGAGCGGCGGCGACCATGTCGTCGATCAGGCGGTGCTCATAGGTGATCTTCTTGGCGGCGAACTTGTCCTTGAACTCGGCGTCGAAGACCTGCTGGAACAGCTCCATGAAGCGGCCGTCGTACTGCTTCAGGATGGTGTTCTTGGTGGAGAGGTACAGCGGATAGCCGCGGTTCAGCGCGTAGTTCATGGAGGCGCGCGCGAACTCGATGATGGAATCATCGAGATTGTACATGGCCATCGTTACGCCGCTGCCCGGCGCCTTGAAGACCTCGCGCTCGATGACATTGCCGTCCTCGCCGACGAACTTGATGGACAGCGTGCCCTTGGTCGGGAACTTGAAATCGGTGGCGCGGTACTGGTCGCCGTAGGCGTGGCGGCCGATGATGATGGGCTTGGTCCAGCCGGGCACCAGGCGCGGCACATTCTTGCAGATGATCGGCTCGCGGAAGATCACGCCGCCGAGGATGTTGCGGATGGTGCCGTTGGGCGACCGCCACATCTCCTTCAGACCGAACTCTTTGACGCGGCCCTCGTCCGGCGTGATGGTGGCGCACTTGACGCCGACGCCGTGCTTCTTGATGGCGTTGGCTGCATCGATCGTGACCTGGTCATTGGTCTTGTCGCGATACTCGACCCCCAGATCGTAGTACTCGAGATTCACGTCGATGTAGGGGTGGATGAGCTTGTCCTTGATGAGCTTCCAGATGATGCGGGTCATCTCGTCGCCATCGAGCTCGACGACCGTGCCGGTCACTTTGATCTTCTGCATGGACTATTCCTCGCGCCAGTCATCATGTTATCGCGCCGCAACATAGCGGCGGTGCCCAGGCAAGGGAAGTGGCCCGCCTGGTAAATACGGGTCCTTTCCATTGCCGCCGGGCAGGGGAGGGGCTAGTGAACTGAATTCGAGGACTAATTCGCGTGCAGATCGATATCGTCGAACAGCGGGGCATGAGAACGCCCGTATTGGCCGGGCCCGGGCTCGCGGTTGCCGAGGTCGTGCACGCGTGCCATCAGACGACGATCGATCAGGGATTGGAGGCGCTGGCTCTGCCGGGACTCACCCGCGATACGCTCGATCCCGTCCTGACCTATTGCGCGGAGCTGCGGTGCGAAGCCGATCTGGCAACCTGTCCCGGCTGCAAGCGCCGGACGGAAGCGGAGGGCATCGCCACCCTCGACGACTTCATCGCCCATCACAGCGAGATCGTGGTCGGGACCTCCGGGGTGCGGCTCATGGGCCGTGGCAGCAAATCCCTGCGCACGCCGTGCATGGAGACGCTGGCGAAGACCTGGAGCGGAGAGAACTACTGGTTCTGGGCGCGCCGTGTGCTGCGTAAGCTCCGGCACGGCGTGCGCCGGGCACATATCCGCGGGGAGGCTGTTGCGGCGGAGGGAGAGACGCCGTCCGTAATTCTGGTCGAGCCGCAGCTGGCCGAGAACATCGGCATGGTGGCGCGCGCCTGCGCCAACTTCGGCCTCGACGACCTGCGGCTGGTGGCGCCGCGCGATGGCTGGCCCAACGAGAAGGCGCGTATCGCCGCCTCGGGCGCCAACTACGTCGTCGACGACGCGCGGGCATTCCCCGCGCTCGGTGAAGCCATGGGCGACCTGCACTGGGTGGCGGCCACCACGGCCCGTCAGCGCGACCTGAGAAAGCCCGTGCTGACGCCGGCCGAGGCCGTCGCCGAGATGCGGACGAGAATCGCGGCCGGCCAGCGATGCGGGGTGATCTTCGGCCGGGAGCGTAACGGCCTGGAGACGAGCGAGGTCGCCGACGCCGACGCCATCATCATGATCCCGGTGAACAGCCGGTTTGCCTCCCTCAATCTGGCACAGGCGGTGTTGCTGCTCGGATACGAGTGGATGAAAACCTCGGCGGCTGCCTCGCTAGGCCGTGTCACCACCTACGAGGAGCCCGTAACCTCCGGGCTGAACATGGGCCGCGACCGGCTGGCGACGAAGGAGGAACTTTCCGGTTTTGTCGGGCATCTGGAAAGCGAGTTGGAACGGCTGGGTTATTTCAATCCGCCTGAAAAGCGCCCTACGATGATGCAGAATCTGCGCACGATGTTCGCGCGCATGGGGACAACGGAGCAGGAAGTCCGGACGCTGCGAGGGATTGTCGCAGTGCTCGCGAAAGGCAAGGGGCGAGGCCGCAAGGCGCCATAAGTTCGCCCTTTTTCGAGCCGAGCGATGGCCCTCATTAGGGGGCCGTGCTCGGGGCGCTGGTGCGGGACGCCGGTACTACTTTTGCGGCTGGGTTGCAGCGGAAGCTGGGGCTCGGCCAAGCTCCGAATTGGCGGATGGGTGAGGGGCTGTGGTCATGAGGAGCAGATTGGTGAAAGCTCGGGCGGTGGCGATCGGCGCGTGCATCATGATGTTGGGCGTTACAGCGCCCGTGACGGCGACTGGCCAGAGCCAGGGCACCGGCGGGCTCAGCGACAAGTCGGTATCCACGATCATGCACTACGCGTGGCAGATCCTGCCGCACAAGTTCACCGCGCCGGACGGCAAGGTGATCGAGGTCGACAAGAAGAAGCCCGAGGCGGCCATGATTCCGGTCGAAACGGCGCGTGAGATCATCCGTGTGGGCTACAACTCCGCGCAGGCGCAGGTTTGCGAGATGTGGGAGGCGCAGTCAGCCAACTTCGACAGCATGATGCGCCGGGAGAATGCCAAGAAGAAGTGGACCGATCAGCAGATGCTGTACATCACGACGCTGCATCGGATGACGATCCATGCGGTGGCCGGAAAGATCCGCGTGGTGGACGAAAAGGGTGAGCTGAAGGTCTTCCTGGAGCCGATCGAGCCGAGCAAGGAAGCCTGCCCGGACGAGAAAAGGAAGCGGGTTGCCGAGGCCATTGAAACCTATGTGAGGGAGGCCGGCCCCCAGCAGGCCCCTGTGACGGGTTCCGCCCCGAAAACGACGGCGTCGCCGACATCGGCCCCGGCCAAGGACGCCAAGAAGAAGTAACCATTTCCGACCGCCCTCTTCAGGCTTGACGCCGGGGAGGGCCCGGGACTACAAGCTGCCACGCGGGCCTCTGGGCCCGCATTTCGTTTGCGCCCCTGTGGCATGTGGACCGATCGGTACCCATGCCTGTCGGCCCGGAACACCGGGCAGAGGAAGGAGCGCACAAGAGCCCGTGCATATCGAAAGACGGAGTGAGACATGACCAAGCGCATTCGCGCCAAGCACAAGATCGACCGCCGCCTCGGAGAGAACATCTGGGGCCGGTCCAAGAGCCCCATCAACCGCCGCAACTCGCGCCCCGGCCAGCACGGCGAGCGCCGCGCCGGCAAGCTTTCCGACTACGGCCAGCAGCTGCGCGCCAAGCAGAAGCTGAAGGGCTACTACGGCAGCGTCACCGAGCGCCAGTTCAACCGCATCTACAAGGAAGCGGCCCGCCTCAAGGGCTCGACCTCGGAGCACCTCATCGGCCTGCTCGAGCGCCGGCTCGACGCCGTCGTCTACCGCTCCAAGTTCGTGCCGACGGTGTTTGCCGCGCGCCAGTTCGTCAGCCACGGCCATATCACGGTCAACGGCCGCAAGGTGACGATCCCGAGCTTCCGCTGCCGCGTCGGCGACGTCGTCGAGGTGAAGGAAGACTCGCGCCAGCTCGCGCTCGTGCTCGAGGGCATCAAGAGCCCGGAGCGGGATGTGCCTGATTACATCGAGGCCGATCACAACAAGATGTCGGCGAAGTTCGTGCGCGTGCCGACACTGGCGGACGTGCCCTACCAGGTGCAGATGGAGCCGCAGCTCGTCGTCGAGTTCTACTCGCGCTAACGCCGAGTTCTACGCGCCAAGACTGGGCGAGTCCCACAGTTTTCATGCAGCCGTCCGCCATCGCGGGCGGCTGTTTGCTTTTGGCTAGCCGGCCTTCTGCATGCCGGTCGTGACGACAGTCAGATCCGGCTGCGCATTTTTGCGAGCCGGTACTGCCGGCCGGTTGGCCCAGCCGTAGGCGAACATGGTCATGAGCGCGGACGCGGCGAAGCAGTAGACGCCGGACAGAACGCGGGCCTCCGTGTAGCCGGACGAGTTCATGTAGAAGATCATCAGCGCCAGCACCATGACGTCGGTCATCGAGTAGCGGCCGAGCCATTCCATGGTTGAGAACGAGCGCTCGCGGAATTCGGCCGGAAGGTTGGGCGACAGGCACAGGGTCAGCAGGTAGAGCAGCTTGAGGAAGGGAAAGACCACGGAAAACACGCAGATCACGCCGCACAGGAACCATTCGCGGCTGTGGTAGAGCGCCCAGATGATGGTGGCGATGGAATGCTCGTTGGTCCACACGTACACCGTCGTGAAGCGGATCGACGGCAGCGTGATGCCGAGCGCGAAGCAGATGGCGGCAACGAGGATGAACAGCGCCAGCAGGAAGTTCCGCCACGCCGGCTGCGCATGCAGCGCCTCCGCCCGCTCCTGATCGAGCCGCGCCGTCTCGGTCCGGATCGTGCGCAGCGAAAACAGGTTCAGCCACGCGTAGGCCAGAATCATGAAGAGAACGGCGCTGGTGAAGAAGTAGACGCCGGAAAGGCTGCGCGCGTCGTAGACGCCCTGGCTCTTGATGAAGAAGATCATCAGCGCCAGGACCAGCACATCGTGCATGGACCACTTGCCGAGCCATTCCAGCGCCTTGAGGTGCCGGTACTGGCGCTGCAGCGCATCCGGCGGCATCGTGGTGAGCAGCACGAGATAGAAAATCTTGAACACCGGCAGCATGATGGAAAAAATCAGCACCAGGCTGCCGAGGAAGATCTGGTTGCGCTGGATCAACGTCGCGACGGTCGAGATCAGCGAGTACTCGGTCGAGAAGAAATAGAACCGCGTCAGCTGGATGCTTGGCAAGCTGACCCCGAGCGCCAGCGAAATGCTGGCGCCGATGATGGCCATGCTCAACAGAAACCTGCGCCCGCCTAGCGTCATCGTCGTCCCGTCAGCGTTGGGCCGTCAGCGTTGGGCCAAGGGAGGCACAAAAAAGCCGCCGGCGACATTAGGTCAGCCGGCGGCGGCAAAACAATGGTGAGTCAACATCCCGGGGGCGGGTTCTCCCGCGCCGGCACGGGCTAGGCAGTTGCCTGGGCAGGGGTGTGCTTGATGCCCTTGTCGGCGAACAGCTCGTGCAACTCGCCCTGCTGGAACATCTCACGCACGATATCGCAGCCGCCGACGAATTCGCCCTTGACGTAGAGCTGCGGGATCGTGGGCCACTGCGTGAAGCTCTTGATGCCCTCGCGGATGCTCATGTCCTCGAGCACGTTGATGTCCTTGTAGTCCACGCCAAGGTACTGAAGGATCTGCGCAACCTGGCCGGAAAAGCCGCATTGCGGCATGGCCTTGGTGCCCTTCATGAAAACAACGACATCGTTGGCCGCAATCTGCTTGCGAATCCAGTCGTGGACTGCCTGCTCGCTCATGTGGAGCCTTCCTTCCGTTGGCGGTGGGTCAAAGCCACCGATCATCTGTCCCCAGAGATGTGGTCGAACGTACCTTCGAAGTCAATCTTTGGGCGCCGCCGTCGTCAAGGCCAGTGCGTGCAGCACCCCGCCCATGCGGCCTTCGAGGGCCTCGTACACCATTTTGTGTTGCTGGACGCGCGTCTTGCCCTTGAACTCGCCGGTGACCACGTGGGCGGCGAAGTGATCGCCATCGCCCGCAAGGTCCTTGATCGTGATCTCCGCATCCGGAAACCGCGACCTGATGAGTTTCTCGATCTCTCCAGCGTCCATCGGCATCTAAATTTCTCTCCACGGGCCTCAGCGCAGAACGGGATGCGCCGGCGTTCAGGGTTTGGCCATGTAATCAGGAAACCAGCTGTCATGGGCAGACCTCAAGTCCGCCAAGGTTAGCGCCGACTCGCCTTGCAGCGCCAGCACTTGACCGCCGGTGCGGCCCACGATCCGGGCCGGCAGGGCGAGGAGCCGCGCGCGCTCGACGATTTCCTCGGCCAGCGAGGGCTCTGCCGCAAGCACGTAGCGGCCCTGGTCCTCGCCGAACCAGATGGCATGAGCCGGCAGCTTGCCCTCATAGGGGAACAGCTCGACGCCGATGCCGCCGGCGAGCGCCATCTCGGCGACCGCCACGAGCAGCCCGCCGTCGCTGACATCATGGACTGCGGTGACCTTGCCCTCCCGGATCAGCGCCCGCACCAGATTGCCGGCCTTGATCTCGTCGGCAAGATCGACGGGCGGCGGTGCGCCTTCGAGCTTGCCCACGGCAAGCTGCTGATAGAGCGACTGGCCGAGGTGGCCGTGCTCGCGGCCGAGCCCGATGAGCAGGTCGCCCGCGCGTTTGACGCCGACGGTTGCCATGCGGTTGATGTCGGGAATGAGCCCGACGCCGCCGATGGCGGGCGTAGGCGGAATGCTCTTGCCGTTGGTCTCGTTGTAGAGCGACACGTTGCCCGACACGACGGGGTACTTGAGAGCCTCGCAGGCCTCGCGCATGCCGGCAACCGAGCCGACGAACTGGCCCATGATCTCGGGCCGCTCCGGGTTGCCGAAATTCATGTTGTCCGTGATGGCGATCGGATCGGCACCCACCGCGGTCAGGTTGCGCCAGGTCTCCACGACGGCCTGCTTGGTGCCCATGACGGGATCGGCCAGCACATAGCGCGGGGTCACGTCGCAGGTTGCCGCGATGGCTTTCGAGGTGCCGTGCACGCGGACGACGGCCGCGTCGCCGCCCGGGCGCTGGATGGTGTCACCCATCACGGTGTGGTCGTACTGCTGCCAGATCCAGCGGCGCGAGGACAGGTGCGGTCCACCCATGAGGGTCTTGAGGGTACCGAGAATGGTGTTTGGGGCGGGGACCCACTCCGGCAGGATGGTCTTGGGTGCCGGCGTCGCCACCCAGGGACGCTCGTAGAGCGGTGCCGAGTTGGCGAGCTGGTCGACGGGCAGGTCGGCTTCGACGTGGCCCTTGTGCTTGACGATCATCCGGCCCGTGTCGGTCGTCTTGCCGATGACGGCGAAATCCAATCCCCACTTGCGGAAGATGGCTTCGGCCTGTGGCTCGGCGCCGGGCTTCAGGATCATCAGCATGCGCTCCTGGCTTTCGGAGAGCATCATCTCGTAGGCGGTCATGCCGGCTTCGCGCTGCGGCACGTGATCGAGATCGAGCTCGATGCCGACACCACCCTTGTCGGCCATCTCGGACGTCGAGGACGTCAGGCCGGCGGCGCCCATGTCCTGGATGGCGATGATCGCATCTGACGCCATCAGCTCCAGGCAGGCCTCGATGAGGAGCTTCTCGGTGAAGGGATCGCCTACCTGCACGGTCGGCCGCTTCTCGTCGGAGTTCTCGTCGAACTCGGCGGAGGCCATGGTGGCGCCGTGAATGCCGTCGCGCCCGGTCTTGGAGCCGACGTAGACCACCGGCAGCCCGACGCCCTTGGCGGCCGAGTAGAAGATCTTGTCCGTCTTCGCCAGCCCGACGCACATGGCGTTGACGAGGATGTTGTTGTCGTAGCCGCTGTCGAAATTGGTCTCGCCGCCCACCGTCGGCACACCGACGCAATTGCCGTAACCGCCGATGCCCGAGACGACACCCGCAAGGAGATGCCGTGTCTTGGGATGAGATGGATCGCCGAAGCGCAGTGCGTTGAGATTGGCGACGGGGCGCGCGCCCATCGTGAACACGTCGCGCATGATGCCGCCGACTCCTGTCGCGGCGCCCTGGTAGGGCTCGATGTAGCTCGGGTGGTTGTGGCTCTCCATCTTGAAGACGGCGCAGTCGCCATCGCCGAGGTCCACCACGCCGGCGTTCTCGCCAGGGCCCTGGATGACCAGGGGGCCCGACGTCGGCAGGGTCTTCAGGTGCACGCGCGAGGATTTGTAGGAGCAGTGCTCCGACCACATGACGGAGAAGATGCCGAGCTCCAGGAAGGTCGGCTCGCGGCCCAGAATGCCGAGAAGGCGCTGGTATTCATCCCCCTTGAAGCCGTGCTCGGCGACGACTTCCGGAGTGATCTTAGGCGCAGGCGGGGTGGCGCTCATGAGGGGCTCGGCATGAAGATTCGCGTTAGCTTTGACGCGGTTATAGCGGCCTATACAAGGATTGTCGCGCCGCTCGGCGCGTTATGCACGCCGGTCCGGCCGGGTGGCGAAGGGGCCGGGTGTCGCAGGTCCAAAAGTCGAGCCGGCAGATACCTTTATCGGGGCAGCAGCGGGTGTCTTGAGCGATGAGCGGCACGCGTTTCACCGTGTTCATTGTCGGGGGCTACGGCACCTTCGGGGGCAGGCTGGTCGATCTGCTCGCCGATGAGCCCCGGTTGCGTCTGGTCATAGCCGGGCGCTCTCTGGAGGCCGCGCAGGCATTCTGCCGGCGATCCTCTGCCGCACATCTGGTGGCGGCCCGCTTCGATCGCAATGGGGACGTGGCCGCGCAACTGCGTACCGTCGGCGCCGATCTCGTCATCGACGCTTCGGGCCCGTTCCAGAATTACGGCAGCGATCCCTACCGGGTCGTCCGTGCTGCCATCGAAGCCGGCGCCAGCTACCTCGATCTGGCGGATGCCGCGGGGTTCGTCGGCGGCATCGCAGAGCTCGATGCCTTGGCCAAACAGCATGGCCGCTTCGCGCTCTCAGGCATGAGCAGCTTTCCGGTGCTGACCGCGGCGGTCGTGCGCCGGCTCGCGGACGGAATGACCACCGTCGAGAGCATCACCGGTGGCATCGCGCCATCGCCCTTTGCTGGCGTGGGCCGCAACGTTGTCGAAGCTATTGCGAGCTATGCGGGAAAGCCAATTGCCATCAGAGAGGCCGGGCGACCGGCCGTCGGCTATGGCTTCGTGGACAGCCGCTATCTGGTCGTCAACGTGCCCGGGCGGGTGCCGCTCCCGCGCACGTGGTTCGGGCTCGTCGAGGTGCCCGATCTCGAGGTGCTGGCCGCCGATTGGCCCGCCGCGCGATCGATCTGGATGGGCGCGGGGCCAACGCCAGCCGCGCTGCACCGCCTGCTCTGGGGCATGGCATGGCTCGTGCGCTTGCGCCTCCTGCCGTCGCTGATGCCGTTCGCGCCGGTCATGAACGTCGTGATCAACACCGTGCGCTGGGGCGAGCATCGCGGCGGCATGATGGTCGAGATCGAAGGGCAGGGGCCGGCAGGCGCGGAGATCCGAAGCTGGCATCTGCTGGCGGAAGGCGAGGCCGGCCCGCTGATCCCGTCCATGGCTGCAGAGGCCATCGTGCGAAAATGCCTCGACGGGCAATACCCTGAACCAGGTGCCAGGCCAGGGCACCACGATCTCGAGCTTGCCGACTACGACCGGCTGTTTGCGAAACGCGGCATCATCACCGGGTTTCGCCGGAGCGGCGCCCGTGCCGTTTCCCTGTACGAGACCATCCTCGGTGATGCCTATGCGCGACTGTCGCAACCGCTGCAGTCCCTCCACCGCTTTGGATTGGACGGCAGTTTCCAAGGGCGCGCACGCGTGCAGCGCGGTGCGGGGTGGCTGTCGCGCCTCGCCGCGTCGGTGTTCCGCTTTCCGGACGCGGCGGCCGATGTGCTTGTGCGCGTGCGGTTGACGTGGGATGCCCGTGGCCGCGAGGTCTGGCAGCGCACGTTCGCCGGGCGCTCGTTTCAGAGCACCCAGGAGGCCGGCACCGGCCGCAATGCCGGACTTCTCGTCGAACGCTTCGGCCCGCTGGCGTTCGCCATGGCCGTGGTCGAGGAGAACGGCCGGCTGAAGCTGTTGTTGCGGCGATGGTCAGCGCTTGGTGTGCCGCTGCCGCGCTGGGTGGCACCACGCGCCGAGGTGTTCGAGCATGACGCGGGCGGCCGCTTCAATTTCTGCGTCGACATCGCCCTGCCGCTTGCCGGCCGCATCGTGCGCTACGAGGGCTGGCTCGAGCCGTCGCGCTGAGGTCAGCTCTGCAGCGTGACCGTCGAGGTGCCCCACGTATCGGCGACGACGTATCCGGCGGGCCAGGGGTCGGTCGGATCGACGAAATACTGGTGCAGCCCGGTGATCCACGCGCGCCCCTTGATCGTCGTCTGGATCGCCGGCGTGCCGTTCACGGACGTCTCGCCGACGATGCGGCCCTCGAACCGCGAGCCGATGATCGACTCGTGCGTGATGCCCTGTCCGGGCTTCAGGAGGCCGCGGGCATGCAGCACCGCCATGCGCGCCGACGTGCCGGTGCCGGTGGGGCTGCGGTCGGAGCGCCCCGGCGAGACGATGCAGGTATTGCGGCTGACCTGATCCGGCCCATTGAAGGGCGCCGCGAACTGCACGATCGACACGCCGCTGATTTCGGGATGCTGCGGATGCGACACCACATGCTGCGCGCGCGCCGCTTGCCGGATTTTCTCGCCCATGACGGCCAGGTCGCGGGCCTCGTTCGGGGCGACCTCGAAGCCGAGGGCGCGCGCATCGGCGATGGCGTAGAACATGCCGCCGTAGGAAATATCCACCGTGATGGTGCCGACGCCCTCGACCTCCAGCGGCGCATCGAGCTTGGCGACGAAAGCGGGAACGTTGGCGATGGTGACGCTCACGCACTTGCCGCCCCGGCACTCGGCGACGACGTCCACCGGGCCGCCCGGCATGTCGAGCCGGAGGCGCGTTTCCGGCTCCTGCATGGGAACGATGCCCGTTTCCAGCAGCACGGTCGTGACGCACATCGTGTTGGAGCCGGACATCGGCGGGTATTCCGTGGGCTCCATGATGATGGCGCCGCTGGCGCAGTCGGGCCGCGTCGAGGGCACCAGTAGGTTGACGTGCCGGGCCACCGAGCCGCGCGGCTCGCAGATGAGCAGCCTACGGATATGATCGAAGTCGCGCTCGAAGGCGAGCTTCTTGTCGAGCATGGTGGCCCCGGGCGGTGCCAGGACGCCGCCGGTGATGACGTCGCCGACCTCGCCTTCGGCGTGGCAGCCGACAACGGTAATGACGCGTGACGCATGCATGGCGATGTCCTCGTGCGTGGAAACGTTGCACCGCCGCAACGGCGCACAGTTATGTATCGGCTATCCGACCTATAGGGACTCGCCCTTTGCACTTCCAGCCGAATAAGCTGGTCGGGCTTTGGGCAGAATTCCGCTTGGGGGAGCGTGATGCCGATGATGGGACGCAAGCTGGAAGACGATGCAGCCGCACGCTGGAGCAAACGGGGGAACGCGCTGGAAGCCGGCTCCCGCTTGATGTCCGACAAGCCGGATCCATGCGATTGGACCGATGAGGAGCGCCGCCTGTGGCGCTACGCCCTGGCCGTCTCCCGGCGTCTCGAAAAGATCCACTGAACGGCCGGCCGTGCGTCAGGGCGGCGGCGTGAGGCCGCTGGCGTCCGAGAAATGGCGGCTTTCGTGAAAGCCTAGCGAGGCACGACTTTTGCTGCGCGTGCGGTTCTCAACGCTTGAGTATCGCCGCCTATGCAACTCAAATTGCCAGCCGACGGATGCCGGCCCCGGGTCGTTCTGTTGACGTCCGGCGGGCCCATGGCGGCGTGCGTGGCGAACGCGCTTGCCCAGTCCTACCCGGGCCTGACGGTGCTGCAGGAGGAGCCCGAGTCAAAGTGGCTCGTGATTCGCCGGCGGGCGCGGTGGCTCGGCTGGTGGCGGGCCTTGGGGCAGACCGCCTGCTCGATCGTGTTGCGGCTCACGGCGCGCCAATCGCAGCGGCGCATCGGCGCGATCATGACGGCGTACGATCTGCAACCGAAGCTCAGACCCTCCCTCACGGTGCGGTACGTCGGCTCAGTCAACGCCAAGCTCTGTCGCGACGCGCTGCGGGATGCCGATCCCGACGTGGTGGTGGTCTATGGCACGCGGATCCTTCGCCGCGAGACGCTGCAGGCCGTGCCGGCGCCTTTCATCAACTATCACGCCGGGATCAATCCCAAATATCGCGGGCAGCATCCGGGCTATTGGGCGCTCGTCAATGCCGATACCGAGAACGCCGGCGTGACGATCCATCTCGTGGATGAGGGCGTCGATACCGGCGCCGTGCTGTACCAGGCGCCTGTGGCCTTCACGCCGGAGGACAACATCCGGACCTACCAGTGGCTGCAGATGGCGCATGCCCTGCCGCTGCTCGTTCGCGCCATCGACGACGCACTCGCCGATCGCATGGCGACGCAGGCAACGCACCTGCCGTCACGGCAGTGGTTTCCGCCGACGTTGTGGGCCTATGCCTGGAACGGCGTGACGCGCGGGGTGTGGTAGCGCTCGCGTTACTCTAGGAACTGGGACCGCGCTTGCTGGGATCGATCCATTTCTCCAGCGGCACGCTCGTGCCGGGCGCGTAGCCGAGGCCATCATAGAAGCCCAGCACCTTCTCGTTGCCCTGGCGCACCATCAGGTTGATCTTCCACACGCCGCGGGCCAGCAGCCAGGCTTCTGCCGCTTCGACGACCTGGCGTCCGAGGCCTTGCCCTTGCCGGTCAGGATCGATGGCAACGTAGTACATCACACCGCGATGACCGTCGTGGCCCACCATGGCGCTGGCGACGATCGAGCCGTCCACCACACCGACGAGAACGTCTGATGTCGCCTTGCCGCGCGCGAACGTTAGGTCGTGCAAGGGATCGTTCCAGGGCCGCGTCAGCCCGGCGCGCTGCCACAGCGCGATGACGGTCTGCTCCTCGCCGTCCCGCATGGGGCGAATATCGAGCTTTGATCCATTGCCGGGAGTGGTCACACGACTTTCCCCGGATTGAGGATGTTCTTGGGATCGAGCGCGGCCTTGATGCGGCGCATGAGGTCGAGCTCCACGTCGCTCTTGAAACGCGCCAGCTCGTCCCGCTTCATGTAGCCGATGCCGTGCTCCGCGGAAATTGAGCCGTCCATGTCGACGGCGAGCTTGTGCACGTCCTCCATGATCTCGTCCCAGCGGGCGAGGAAGTCGTCCTTGCTCATGTCGAGGGGCTGGGCGACGTTGTAGTGCACATTGCCGTCGCCGAAGTGGCCAAGCGCGATGGGCCGCGCACCCGGGCAAAGCCGCTCAACCAGAGCGTTGGCCTTGTGTATGAACTCGGGGATGCGGGAGACGGCCACGGAGATGTCGTGCTTGATGACGCCGCCTTCGCCTTTCTGCGCCTCCGATACGGCTTCCCTCAGTCTCCAGAAGTCGCGGGATTGCGTCAGCGACGTCGCAATTGTTGCATCGATGATCAGCCCCTTCTCGGCGGCCTGCTCCAGCACGCGTTCCATGATGGCGAGTGCGGAGCCATCCGCCTTCAGGCCCGAAACCTCCAGCAGCACGTACCAGGGATAGACGGTAGAGAAGGGGTCGCGCGTGCCAGCCGTGTGGCGCAGCACGATGTCCAGCGGATAGCGGTGGATGAACTCGAACGCGGTGAGCGCCGGGCCGGCGTCGTCGCTGACGAGCGAGAAGAGCTCGAGCGCGTTCTCGATCTCGGGCATCGAAACGAATGCCGTCACCTTCTCCGCGGGTCGGGGAAACAATTTCAGCACCGTGGCGGTGATGATGCCGAGCGTGCCTTCCGAGCCGACGAACAGATCCTTCAGATCGTAGCCGGTGTTGTCCTTCTTGAGGGCCTTCAGGCCGTTCCAGATGCGTCCGTCCGCCAGCACTACTTCGAGCCCCAGGACGAGCTGCCGTGTATTGCCGAAGGCCAGCACGCCAACACCGCCGGCGTTGGTGCCGAGGTTGCCGCCGATGCGGCAGCTTCCTTCCGACGGCAGACTGAGCGGAAACAGGCGGCCCGCCTTCTCGGCAGCGGCCTGCACTTCGGCGAGCGTCAGGCCGGCCTCGACCGTCATGCTGGTGCCGGCCGGATCGATGTGGCGCACACGATTGAGGCGCGCGACCGACAGCACGATCTCGCCGTGATGCGGGGTCTGCCCGCCGACAAGGCCCGTGTTGCCGGCTTGCGGCACGACTGCCAGGTTCAGCTCATGCGCCAGGCGCATGATGCGGGAGACTTCCTCCGTCGTCCCGGGCCGAAGCACGAGCGCGGATCGCCCGTCATACTTGTCGCGCCACTCGCGCAGGTAGGGGAGCTGCTGGTCGGGGTCCGTCAGGGCATGCTCGCGCCCGACGATCGCAGCGAAGCGCGCGATGACCTCGGAAGGCAGTGGAGAGGCGAGTGGTGTTTGAGCAGTGTCGTTCATGGCTCGGGATTTCTGCGCCTGTCCACCAGGGAAGGCAAGGGTTTGCGCGGCGTGTCAGGCATCGCGCGGCGCTGCGGCGCGGGCGAGGCGGTCGTTGATGGCTTCGCCGAGCCCCGTGTCAGGGATGGGCATGACGGCGATGGTGGTGGCTCCGCTCGCATCCAGGTTGCGCAGCGCCGCAAACAGGTTGGCGGCGGCCTCCCTGAGATCGCCGCTGGGACTGAGATTGAAGGTGGGACCGGCGTGCTCGGGCTGGCGCGGTCCGAAGGCCAGCAGGGCTTCGTCTGTGGCCACGCTGTCAGCGCGCAGTCTGAGTGCTGCACGTGGCGCGTAGTGGCTCGCGAGCTGGCCTGGCGACGTGGGCTGTACTCCAGGCGCGGGCTGCGCCGACCGCTCTACGGACACTTTGGCGGTCTGTTCGATGTCCTCGGCCGTGATGCCGCCGGGCCGCAGCAGGATGACCCGATCACCGCGCACCATGACAACCGTGGATTCGACACCGAGCGGGGCTGCGCCGCCGTCGATGATCAGGACATCACTGCCGACGAGATCGGCCGCCACATGGGCCGCGTGTGTTGCGCTGACATGCCCGGAGCGGTTGGCTGACGGGGCGGCCACGGGAACGCTGGCTGTGCGCAGAATCCGGTTTGCCAGCGGATGCGAGGGGACGCGGATCGCCAGTGTGTCGAGCCCGGCGGTCGTCAAATCGGCGATCGGGCAATCCGGCCGTTTCGGCAGCACGAGCGTCAGCGCGCCGGGCCAGAACGCGTGCGCCAGGGATCGCGCGGCCGCATTGAGGACGACCAGCCGCTCGGCCGCGTCGATGTCGGGGACATGCACGATCAGAGGGTTGAAGCGCGGGCGGTTCTTTGCCGCAAAAATGCCTGCGACAGCGTGAGGATTGGTGGCGTCTGCCCCCAGGCCGTAGACCGTCTCCGTGGGAAACGCGACCAGCCGGCCAGCCCGCAAGGCCTCTGCGGCCTCGGCGATCGCATGATCATTGGCGGCGACGACCGGCATATCCGAAAGGTTCCTCGTGCGGACGTGTCTTTCCCGCGAATCTGCTTCGGCCTAAGGTGCCGCTAAACCGCCTGACAGGGATGAGAGCACACCATGGCCTACCACGCTCCAGTAGACGACATCCTGTTCGCGCTCAAGACTGCCGCGGGGCTCGACGACCTCATTAACCGTGAGGCGATTGCCATCGATGCGGACACGGTCCGCGCGGTCATCGAGGAAGCCGGCAAGTTTGCGACCGACGTCCTCGATCCGCTCAATATCGTGGGCGACCAGACCACGTCCCGCCTCGTCAACGGCAAGGTCGAGACGCCGCCGGGCTGGGCCGAGGCCTACAAGGCGTTCGTCGAGGGCGGCTGGGGCGCGCTGCCGGCGTCGGAGAAATTCGGCGGCCAGGGTCTGCCCGAGGTCGTCGCCATGGCAGTCATGGAGATCTGGAGCGCTGCCAATCTCTCCTTCAGCCTGTGCCCGCTGCTGACGCATGCGGCGATCGATGCGCTTGTCGTCGACGGCTCGCCGGAGCTGCAACGCATCTATCTGTCGAAGATGGTCTCGGGCGAATGGTCGGGCACCATGAACCTCACCGAGCCGCACGCCGGCTCGGACCTCGGCGCCTTGCGCACGCGCGCCGAGAAGCAAGCCGACGGCACCTATCGCATCTTCGGCACCAAGATTTTCATCACCTACGGCGATCACGAGATGACGGACAACATCATCCATCTCGTGCTGGCGCGCCTGCCGGATGCGCCTCCGGGCACGCGCGGCATCTCGCTGTTCCTGGTGCCGAAGTGGATGGTCAACGCCGACGGCAGCCGCGGCGCGCGCAACGATGTCGTCTGCGCCAGCCTGGAGCACAAGCTCGGCATCCATGCGAGCCCAACCGCCGTGATGAAGTACGGCGAGAAGGACGGTGCCATTGGCTATCTGGTCGGCGAGGAGAACCGCGGCCTCAACACCATGTTCATCATGATGAACGAGGCGCGGCTCGGCGTCGGCGTGCAGGGTGTCGCCATTGCCGAGCGGGCAACGCAACGCGCGATAGCCTACGCGCAGGAGCGCAAGCAGGGCCGCTCGGTGAGGGGCAAGGCCGGCGAGATGAGCCCGATCATTGAGCACGCGGACACCCGCCGCAATCTCATGACTATGAAGGCGCTGACGCAGGCCGCGCGCGCCATCTGCCTCGTCACGGCGCGTGAGCTCGATGTCTCGCACGCCGCGAAAGACCCCGCAGTCAAGGCCGCGGCCGCGGCGCGTGCGGCGTTGCTCACGCCCATCGCCAAGGCGTTCTCCACCGACATCGCCTGCGAGGTGGCGTCCATCGGCGTGCAGGTGCATGGCGGCATGGGCTTCATCGAGGAGACCGGCGCCGCCCAGCACTATCGCGATGCGCGCATTCTGCCGATCTACGAAGGCACCAACGGCATCCAGGCCATCGATCTGGTAACGCGCAAGCTGCCGCTCGAGGGCGGCAAGGTGCTGGCGGGCTACATCGCCGAGCTGCGCGAGACGGTGGAGGAGGTCCGCGCCTCCAACCGGCCGGAGTTCGGGCGCATGGCCGAGCGCCTCGGCGCGGCCGTCGACGCGCTGGAGGAATCCTCGCGCTGGCTCGGCGGCATGCTGCAGAAGAACCCGGAAGCCGCTCTCGCGGGCGCGCAACCCTATCTGCGCCTGTTCGGCCTCGCGTCCGGCGGCAACTACCTGGCACGGGGAGCGCTCGCTGCGGCGCGCAACGGAGCAACCGGCTCGGCAGCAGCCCGCATCGCTGTGGCGCGGTTCTTTGCCGAGAACCTGGCGACAGCCGCGCCCGGCCTGAAGGATACGGTTCTGACGGGCGCGGACTCGACGCTTGCTCTCGAGCCCGAAGCTCTGTCGGCTTAACGGGAGTGTGCCTATGACGGCCGAGATCGACATCAAAGTCGCAGATGGCATTCAGGTCATCCGCTTCACGCGCCCCGAGAAGAAGAACGCCTTCACCGGCGCCATGTACGATGCCATGTCGGCGGCGCTCGACGAGGGCGAGCGCTCCGACGATATCGCCGTGCACGTCTTCATCGGCTCGGGCGGCGCATTCAATGCCGGCAACGACATCAACGATTTCGTGCGCCGTGCCAACAGCGGGCCGGAGGGCATTCCGACGCCATCGCTAAATTTCATCCGCCGCCTGCCGACGGTGACGAAACCGATGATCGCTGCCGTCGACGGACTGGCCATCGGCGTCGGAACGACCATGCTGTTCCACTGCGATCTCGTCTACGCCACGCCGGCGGCAAGTCTGCGCACGCCGTTTCTCGATCTCGGGCTGGTGCCGGAGGCAGCATCCAGCCTGACGGCGGTGCTGCGCATGGGACATGCCCGCGCCTTCGAGCTGCTGTGCCTGGGCGAACCGTTCAACGCCGAGCGCGCCAAGGATGCCGGCATCGTCAACGCCATCGTTCCGGCCGAGGAGCTGGAGGCGACGGCCATGAAAGCGGCCGTCCGCCTCACAAAAAAGCCGCGCGAGGCCCTGCTGGCGGCACGCCGCCTGATGCGCGGCCAGATCGACGCGTTCAAGGCGCAAATCGAGGAGGAAGCGACGATCTTCCAGGCGCACATCAAGAGCGCCGAAGCACAGGAGGCGTTTGCCGCTTTCTTCGAGAAGCGTCCGCCCGATTTCGCCAAGCTGCGCCGCAAGGGGTGAGGACAGGGGCGGACGCGGCATGTTGAAAAACAGGTCCCGGCGTCATCCGCGTCGAAGTTCCGCCCGAGATCTGGATTATTCGAGAGGGCATGCCGGCGCGTAAGGTCGATTTGGGTTTCGACATCAAGGTGTAAGCCGGTCGCAGATCGCGGGGCTGCGCCATGCGCCGATTCGAAGTTCTTGCCTGTCTGCTGCTGGTACTGGTGCCGGCATCGCCGGCCGCCGCAGGTTGGTTGAGCAAGATCATCGGTGCCGCCGAGCATGCCGGTGGCCGCGCAGCGCGCCACGGCGTTGGCTCTCTCGACAACGTGGCGGCGCACATCAAGGCGCTGCCGCACAAGCCCGACAGCCATGCGCTCGCTGTCAGCGCAACACCCGAAGGGCATTGGCGTTTCACCAATCGCGCCGGTGAGACCATCACGGCGGCATCGCCCGAGGAGTTGCGCCGGGCGCTGACGATCGTTGCGCCTGACGCTGCCGGGGCCGAGGCGAAGCTCGCCCTCTACCTGTCGGAGGACACCGCCTTTCGGCACCGTTCGCTGCTCAAGGATCTGCCGCCGAACGCTCCCTTGCATGTGCTGGCTGACAATCGTGCCTATCGCCTCCTTCGGTCGCCTGCGGGAGGCGAGCGTCTTTTTGCCGAGGTGCGCCCCAACGTGCTGGTGGAGTTGACCGAGCCCAAGCTGTTCGCGGAGGCGCTGTATCAGCTCGGCCGTCCGCTCGACAAGGCCAAGATCCGCGTCATTGCCTTGCAGCCCGGCCATCCCGGGGCCTTGCCGCCACGCGCGCACGTCGATACCGCCACGGGGCGCAGCATTGCCGACACGATCGATCCGGACCGGCTGCGGCATGGCATGGGCAATCTACGTGGACAAACGGCCGTGGTGACGGGCCGCGTCGAAGGCGACCTGCTCTACTTCAAACCCGCGAGCGGCCCGGAGCGCAGCCTGCTGATCAACGATCTGAAGGCGGCGGCTGAAGCCGCGGACGCAAACCTGCTCATCCTGCGCACCTCCTCGGCCAGTCAGCCCGGCGGGCGCAATTGGCTGTGGCAGCGCCGCGAGGTGCGTGGACTCAATGCTGCGTTGGAACGCAACGATCTGGCCGATCTGCTTGATGGGTTGGGAGGGCGCATGCACGTGGCGACGGCTTCGACGGATGCCTCACGCGCCCGCCTCGTCATCACGCGCGAGGCCGATCTTGCCGGTGCTCCCGCCGCGCGGTCCATCTCCGACACCGTCACCGATGTCGTGTCGGATCTCGCCGGGCGCATCATCACCAGCAGCGTCGAGGTCAACGTGCGCAGCAAGGAGCGGCAGCGAGAGCTCGATGCGCGCATCATCCCCGACATCCCGTCCGCCTATCAGATCGGCTATATCGCCTCGTTCGTCCTCGGCCTGTTCGGATTGCCTGTCGCGCGCGGCTGGTGGCAGCGCTTGTGGCCCGCCGAGCAGCGCCAAAGCTACGCCAGCGCCACGGGCTATCTCGCCGCGCGGGCGGTTCGCGGCCTGTTGATGCTGCTGGTGTTCGTGCCGCTGGTGGCCATCGCCAGCGCGCCCACGCAAGCCGTGTTGTCCCTGTGGGGAATGGTGCTGGCCGCAGTCGCGATACTCACGTGGCCGTTCCGCCGATTGTTCGGCGGCGCTCGCGCCTGATGATGGAGGGACCCGGCCTGGATGGCCGGGTCCGGTAGGTCACATCTCGGCTTCGGGGAAGAGCAGCTCCTTGGAGCTTGCCGGCTTGTTCTTGAAATTGCCGGTGCGCGACATGAACTGGATCATCGGGTCGACGCCCTTCAGCTTGGTCGTGAACTCGATGTCCGGCCGGTTGATGATCTCCATCAGCTCCTCGATCGGCATCTTGTCCTTGGAGATGCGCAGGTAGGCCTCTCCCGCCCACTTCTTGTCCTTGTTGACCATCTCGGTTGCTTCCTTGAGCGCGGCAAGGAAGGCGGCATAGAGCTTCGGATTGTCGGCGCGGAATTTCGTCGTGGCGGCGACGACGTTGAAGGAGAAGGGAGCGCCGAGGATCTCGGTGGAATCCGTCAGCTGGCGAATGCCTGCCTGCTTCTGCTGGCGGTATTGGAAAGGCACCGAGGAGAAGTTCGCCGTGACATCCTTCTGTGCCGTCAGCATGGCCACGGTCGCGTCCGGATGCGACATGGTGATGGTCAGGTGGTCGAGCTTGTTGTGCTGCCCGGCGCCGAACTCTTTCTCCGCCGCCATGCGCAGCAAGACGGCCTGATTGGACACGCCGACAGCCGGCACCGCGATGCGATCCTGCTCGGTGAAATCCTTCACGCTCTTCATGTCAGCCTTGCGCACGTTGAGGGCGATGGGCATGGCATTGAGGCCGGTCACGCCCTTGACGTCGATCGACCCTTTGGTGCGGTCCCAGATCGTCATGATGCCGGGCACGCCGAGCGACACGAAATCGACGTTGCCCGAGATCAGCGCATCGTTCATCACGTCGGAGGAGCGGAAGGTGTTCCACTCCACCGTGATGTCGCCGAGCCCCGCCGCCTTGGCGTGCTTCTCGACGAGCTTCATGTCCTCCATGATCATGTACTGCACGTAGCCCAAGCCGTATTGCTTGGCCGCGCGCAGGGTCGTCGCTTCGGCAAGAGCTGTGTGCGAGGCCGTCGTGCTCCAGAGCAGCAGGGCAAAACCGGCAAACTTGGCTAGGCGCATGTGGCGTGAACCTCCCGAAGGTCAAAGTGTTATCGTTCGATCATCGCGGCAGGCCTGGGCAGGGTCAATGCTGCAAAGGGGCGCTGCGGGCGTGCCCGCTTGAAACGGCTGTCCGCGCCGCCGATCTCGTCTACAGTGGCTGCGCGCCGCAGGCGTCCTGAGGAATAAGTGCCGATGACCACATTGCTGATCACCCATCCCTGCTTCCTTCAGCATGACACTGGGCCCGGGCATCCCGAACGGCCGGATCGCATGCGGGCCATCGATAAGGTGCTGTCGCACGAGGCGTTCAACACGCTGCGGCGCGTTGAGGCGCCGCTGCGCGACGACGTCGAGGAGTGGATCGCGCTGGCGCATCCCGTTGATTACATCGAGGCGATCAAGGCGGCGCGACCGTCGCCGGGAGACGAGCCGGTGCGCCTCGATCCGGACACCGTGCTGTCCGCGGGTTCCTGGGAAGCAGCGTTGCGCGCTGTCGGCGCCGGGCTTGCGGCCGTCGATGATGTCATGGCGCGGAAGGCGCAGAACGCATTCTGTCAGGTGCGGCCCTGCGGCCATCACGCCGAGACCGCGCGCGCCATGGGCTTCTGCATCTTCAACAACGCTGCCATCGCCGGGATGTATGCCCGCAAGAAGCATGGCGCGGAGCGCATCGCCGTCGTCGATTTCGACGTGCACCACGGCAACGGCACCCAGGACATTTTCTGGGCTGACAAGGACCTCTTCTTCGCCTCCACGCATCAGATGCCGCTCTATCCCGGTACGGGGGCGTTGTCGGAGGCCGGTGTCGGCAATGTGTTCAATGCTCCCCTGCGTCCCGGGGATGGCGGAGGGCCCTTCCGCGAGGCGTTCGAATCGAGGATTCTCCCCAACTTGAAGAACTTTCATCCTGATCTTGTGTTGATTTCAGCGGGTTTCGACGCCCATCAGGACGATCCGCTGGCAAATCTGCGGCTGGTCGAGGCCGACTTCGCCTGGGCCACGGAAAAGATCTGTGAGGTGGCGGCCAAGCAGGCGGGCGGACGGCTGGTGTCCATGCTCGAGGGTGGCTACAACCTCGCGGCGCTCGCCAAGTCCGTCGCCGTTCACGTGGACGTGCTGATGGATGCGGGCAGCTGACGACCGTTCGCATTGGGAGTGACCGCATGACAATGACCAAGCCGGCGGCGAAGCACGGCGACATCCAGGGCATGAGCTTCGAGCGGGCGCTGAAGGAGCTCGAGAGCATCGTCGGCCGCCTGGAGCGGGGCGACGTGGAGCTTGAGGAGTCGATCAACATCTACGAGCGCGGCGAGGCTCTGAAGGAGCATTGCGACCGTCTGTTGCGCCAGGCCGAGGCCAAGGTGGAAAAGCTGACCTTCGGCTCGGATGGTCAGCCCTCCGGAACCCAGCCGCTGGAACCTAAGTAGCGCGGCGACCCCCCATTATTGTCATGAAGCGTATCTTGGCGGGCGTCCGGTAACGAGGCATCCGGCCCGATCACATTGGCGGGACCAGCCAGAAATTCCCTCAGTAAAACGCAAATTTGAGGCGCATACGGACCTTATTCGCAGGGCCGAATCACTGGAAGACTGGCAGGCGATGCCTATGTAAGCGCAGGCGGTCGGAATGGTCTGGCTTGCTGATGTGACTGCCGGGGGACATCGAACGAGCGCGGCCAAGGGGAGGGCGACGAGAACTGTTGAACGGATGAGGTCAGCATGTTGCTCCGAATTCCCTTGCTCCTCCTGCTGGTTACCGCCACCCCCGCTTTGGCGCACGACTGGTACCCGATCGAATGCTGCCATGGCATGGACTGCGCCCCGGTCGAGCGGGTCGAAATGCAGGATGGCGCAACCCTAGTCGTCACCTCCAAGCATGGAACGGGGGTCGTTCCCCAAACTATGCCGCGCCGCGAATCCCAGGACGGGAAAATGCATGTCTGCATGCGGCCCAGCGGTGCCGGCATGCGCATCATCTGCGTGTTCCTCCCCCCGCCGACGTGAGCGTCAAGCGCCCCCGACGACGTTTGCCGCCCGGGCCGGCGGCCCGCGACGTTTGGTGGTCTCCACGTGCTATTGTGACAGGAGCAGTATAATCTGGTGTGCTCGCAGGGCTGGGGTTTCCCGCCCGCCGTTCCGCTGCAACGCAGAACCGCCACGGTTCTGTACTTGGATTCTACATGCCCAATACTGTCAGCAAGACACCGCTCCTCGATCAGGTCCACAGCCCCGCCGACTTGCGTAAGCTGCCCGAGAAGGATCTCGTGCAGTTGGCCAATGAGCTGCGCACCGAGACGATCGACGTCGTCTCCGTGACGGGCGGGCATTTGGGCGCCGGACTCGGCGTCGTGGAACTGACGGTCGCCTTGCACTGGGTGTTCGACACGCCGCGCGACAAGGTGATCTGGGACGTGGGTCACCAGGCCTATCCACACAAGATCCTGACCGGACGCCGCGAGCGCGCACGAACCCTGCGCCAGGGCGGCGGGCTGTCGGGCTTCACGCGCCGGGTCGAGAGCGAGTTCGACCCGTTCGGCGCTGCGCATTCCTCGACATCGATCTCCGCCGGGCTCGGCATGGCCGTCGCGCGCGATCTGTCGGGCGGCGACAACAATGTCATCTGCGTGATCGGCGACGGCGCCATGAGCGCCGGCATGGCCTACGAGGCCATGAACAATGCCGGGGCCCGCAACGAGCGCCTGATCGTCATCCTCAACGACAACGACATGTCGATCGCGCCGCCGGTCGGCGCCCTGTCGAGCTATCTCGCACGCATCTCGTCGAGCGGCACCTACCTGCACCTGCGCGATATCCTCAAGCAGCTCGCCAAGAACCTGCCGAAGTCCTGGGAGCGCCGGGCCGCGCGCGCGGAGGAGATGACGCGGACCTACTGGACCGGCGGTACCTTGTTCGAGGAGCTGGGCTTTTATTACGTCGGCCCCATCGACGGGCACGACCTGCACACGCTGCTGCCTATCCTGAAGAACGTGCGCGACGCGCGCCAGGGCCCGATTCTCATCCACGTGGTGACGAAGAAGGGCAAGGGCTATCCGCCGGCGGAGGCCTCCGACGACAAGTATCACGGCGTCAACAAGTTCAACGTCATCACCGGCGCGCAGGTGAAGCCCAAGCCAAACGCGCCGGGCTACACCAAGGTGTTCGCCGAGAGCCTCATCAAGCAGGCGCGCAAGGATCCCAAGATCGTGGCGGTCACGGCGGCGATGCCGTCGGGAACCGGGCTCGACCTGTTCGGCAAGGAATTTCCCGATCGGACCTTCGACGTCGGCATCGCCGAGCAGCACGGCGTGACGTTCGCGGCGGGCTTGGCGACGCAGGGCTACAAGCCGTTCGCGGCCATCTACTCGACCTTCCTGCAGCGCGCCTACGACCAGGTCGTGCACGATGTGGCGATCCAGAGGTTGCCGGTGCGTTTCGCGCTCGACCGTGCGGGCCTTGTTGGCGCTGACGGCCCGACGCATGCGGGCTCGTTCGATCTCGCATATCTCGGGTGCCTGCCCGACTTCGTTATCATGGCCGCCGCCGATGAAGCCGAGCTGGTGCACATGGTGGCGACTGCGGTTGCCATCGACGATCGCCCGAGCGCCTTCCGCTACCCGCGCGGCGAGGGTGTGGGTGTCGAGCTGCCGAGCGAAGGCGTGCCCCTCGAGATCGGCAAGGGCCGCATCGTCCGGGAAGGATCGGCCGTCGCCATTCTCTCACTCGGGACGCGGCTCGCGGAAAGCCTCAAGGCTGCCGACCAGCTTTCCGCATTCGGCCTGTCGACGACGGTGGCCGATGCGCGTTTCGCCAAGCCGCTCGACAAGGACCTCGTGACCCGCCTGGCGAAGAACCACGAGCTGCTGATCACCGTCGAGGAAGGCTCGATCGGCGGCTTCGGGAGCCACGTGCTGCAGTATCTCGCGGAAGCAGGCCTGCTCGACGGCGGGCTGAAGGTCCGGCCCATGGTGCTGCCTGATGTCTTCATCGATCACGACAAGCCCGAGAAGATGTACGAGCGCGCCGGCCTCAATGCCTCCGGCATCGTCGCGACCGTGCTGGCAGCGCTGGGCCGGCCCGTATCGGCCAACGAGATTGCAGAACGAGCCTAGGCCGGCGCCCTAGAGGAACATCATCGTGTCCGGCGGCAGCCCGAGCAGATGGCGGCCGACCGTCATGTAGTGCGTCGGCCGGCCCTGCACCTGCTGCGAGGCGCACAGCGCATCGCGCAAGCGCCGCTCGAAGGGATGGGCGTCGAAGATGGCGGTCTGGCCGGCAGCCCGATAGGCATCGACTACGATCTGCACGCCCTCGTTGATGGCGTGGGTGGCCGCGAGGCGCACCGTCAAGCGGTGCTCCAGCGTGAGCGCCTCTCCTCCCTCCACCGCCTTCCACACCTCGCGCAAGGTGGTGAGATGATAGGTACGTGCCGCGCGATGCCGCGCCTCCAACCGGGCGAGCTCAGCCTGGAAGACAGGGCTGTCCAGCAGCGACGAGCTGGCGCCGCGCTGCGTCTTGGTTTTTGCCAAGGCAGTGAGGTCCGTCAGCATGCCGCGGGCGATGCCGAGCATGACGCCGCCGAAGGCCGCGGCATAAACCTGCGAGCCCGGGAACGTGAAAATCGGGTTCGGCACGCGGAGGGCCGACAAATCCTCGCGGTCGATCGTCAGCTCGTCCGGGACGAACAGCTCGGTCACCTGGTAGCTGTTGCTGCTCGTTCCCGCCAAACCCATGACGTGCCAGACATCATGGATCTTGGCCTGGTCGCGCGGGAACAGACCGGTGCGCTCGGCGTGCCGCCCGTCGGCGCGCATCCGGGGTGTTCCATCGGCCTCGAACACCTTGCTGTGGCCGCCGAGCCAGGTGGCGTTGCCGAGCCCGCTCGCGAATGTCCACGTGCCCGTGATGCGATAGCCGCCGTCGACGGCGACTGCTTTTCCCTGGGCACCGGCACCCCAGGCCAGCACCGCATTGCGAGGGCCGAAGACGCGCCGTGCAACCTCGGGCTCCAGCGATGCCGCCGACATGGCGCACCCCGCAGCCTGACCGAGGCACCATGCGGTGCTGGCATCAGCCGCCGCGATGATCTCGGTGACCTGGGCGAGATGCGCCGGATCAAGCTCGTCGCCGCCGAGGTGGCGCGGCAGGAGCAGTCGGAACAGGCGCGCTTCGTGCAAGGCATCGAGAATGTCGGCAGGCAGCTCGCGCCCGGCCTCGATGCGTTCGGCACCGGCAACGAGTGTGTCAGCAACGCTCCTTGCGCGGGCTAGACAATCCCGGCCGTCGGTTTCTTTCGTCCGATCAGATCCGTGCATGCTTCGCTGTCCTTTTTCGTTTCCTCGCCAGCGTCTTTCCGAAGATCGTTTGCCGTCCTCAGTGTGCATGTTTTGCCCGCTATCGCTCGGGATCGTTATCCACAGGTGTTTGTGGATAACGAGGTTTGCCTAAATTTTGGCATGGACTGCAACGGCGAGCTGCAGCAGAGTTAGTCCGGATACTGAATTTCCTGCACCGTCCCCATCCCCCATTTCCCGGGGCAGGATCTCTAGAGCCCCGGCACCGTTGCCGGGGCTTCTTGTTTTCCATTTCTTAGCCACATCTGATGTCGCGACGTGGCGCCGCGCGTGCAAACGCCCTCTACGAGCCGACCTGTAGCATACTACATAATGTGCTGAGATCGGATGGTTCGGCGGCCGCGAGGACACCATGGCTTGGCTCGACGCCTTTGACGCTCTCTTCCTGGCACGTTTGCAGTTTGCCTTCACGATCTCGTTCCACATCATTTTCCCGGCCTTCACCATCGGACTGGCGAGCTACCTCGCTGTTCTCGAAGGCTTATGGCTGGCGACGGGCCGCAACGTCTTCCTCGCGCTGTTCAACTACTGGAAGGTGATTTTCGCCCTGACGTTCGGGATGGGCGTCGTCTCCGGCATCGTCATGAGCTACCAGTTCGGCACGAACTGGAGCGTGTTCTCCGACAAAACGGGACCCATCCTCGGCCCGCTCATGGGCTACGAGGTGTTGACGGCCTTCTTTCTCGAAGCGGGCTTCCTCGGCGTGATGCTGTTCGGCATGCGCCGGGTCGGCCGGGGGCTGCATTACTTCGCGACGCTGATGGTGGCCTTCGGCACGCTGTTTTCCGCCTTCTGGATCTTGTCCGCCAATAGCTGGATGCAGACGCCGGCCGGCTACGCCATCAATCAGGCAGGGCAGTTCGAGGCTGTCGATTGGTGGGCCATCGTCTTCAATCCCTCCTTTCCCTACCGCCTCGTGCACATGGTGCTGGCGGCCTACCTCACCACGGCGTTCGTCGTGGCGGCTGTGGGGGCCTGGCATCTGCTGCGCGATCGCGCGAGCGAGCCGGCGCGCATCATGGTCTCCATGGCCATGTGGATGGCGACGATCGTGGCGCCGATCCAGGTTGTTGCGGGTGACTTGCACGGCCTCAATACCCTCGAGCATCAGCCGGCCAAGATCGCGGCGATGGAAGGCCATTTCGAGACGCAGAAGGGCGCGCCCCTCATTCTGTTCGGGTGGCCCGACCGGGATGCGGAGCGGACCCGCTATGCCGTCGAGATCCCGAAGCTCGGCAGTCTGGTGCTCAAGCACAGCTGGGATGCGGAGGTGAAGGGGCTGAAGGCCTGGCCGAAGGCGGACTGGCCGAACACGGCCATGGTGTTCTGGAGTTTCCGCATCATGGTCGGCATCGGCATGCTGATGGTCGTGGCCGGCTTGTGGAGCCTATGGCTGAGGTGGCGCAGGCAGCTTTACGAGACGCCGTTGCTGCTGCGTTTCCTGCTGCTCATGGGGCCATCGGGGTTCATCGCGGTTCTGGCGGGTTGGATCACGACCGAGGTCGGGCGGCAGCCCTACACGGTGTATGGCCTGTTGCGTACCGCCGACTCGGTCTCCGGTGTTGCTGCGCCGGCGGTGGCGGCGTCGCTGTTGTTCTTCATCGTCGTGTACTTCCTGGTGTTCGGCGCGGGCACGTTCTACATCCTGCGCCTGATGGCCAAGCCGCCGGTGCTCGACGAGCCGGACACCCCGGACGAGCCGCCTGTCCGTGCTGGCGGCATCACGCCGGCAGTCCAGATGTCGACAGCGCATCAGGAGGGCGGTCATGGTCGGTGATCTCGCATTCATCTGGGCCTTCCTGATCGCGTTTGCGGTGCTGGCCTACGTCATCTTCGACGGCTTCGATCTCGGCATCGGCATCCTGTTCCCGTTCTTCCACGAGGAGCACGACCGCGATGTCATGATGAACACCGTTGCTCCGGTGTGGGACGGCAACGAGACCTGGCTCGTGCTCGGCGGCGGCGGGCTGTTTGCCGTGTTCCCGCTCGCCTATGCCATCGTCATGCCTGCGCTCTACGTGCCGCTCATCGCCATGCTGCTAGCGCTGGTCTTCCGTGGCGTTGCCTTCGAGTTTCGCTGGCGCGCCAAGCGGCAAGGGCAACGTAATCTGTGGGACATTGGCTTCAGCGGCGGCTCGATCGCGGCCGCGTTCTCCCAGGGCATCGCCTTGGGTGCGCTGGTGCAGGGCATCCCGGTCGCCAATCGCGCCTATGCCGGTGGCTGGTGGGATTGGCTGACACCCTTCAGCCTCCTGACGGGCGTGGCCCTTGTCGTGGGATTTGCACTGCTCGGGGCCACCTGGCTCATCCTGAAGACGATGGGCGAGTTGCAGGAAAAGGCCTACATCTGGGCCTGGCGGACGGGCATTGCCACCATCGGCCTGATCGGCGTCGTCAGCCTGTGGACGCCGTTTCTGGAAGCCGAGTATGCGGCACGCTGGTTTGCCTGGCCGGCCATTCTCTACTCGCTGCCGGTGCCCTTGCTGGTCGCAGCGTGCGCGTTGGCCCTGGCCCGTGGCTTGAGCCAGCGTTGGCATGCCGTGCCGTTCTTCGCGTCGATCGGGCTGTTCGTGCTGTCCTATATCGGGCTCGGGATCAGCTTCTATCCCTATATCGTCCCGCCCAGCGTCACCATCTGGGACGCGGCGGCGCCGGACAGCAGCCTGAAGTTCCTGCTCGTCGGCGCGGTCGTGCTCATTCCGATCATCCTGGCCTACACCGCGTACGCGTACTGGGTGTTCCGCGGCAAGGTCGACGCGGAGAGCGGATACCACTGATGCAGGGTGCGCCAAAGCCCGAGCCCGTGCCGTCCCTCGGACGACGATTGCTGTGGTTCGTTGTGCTTTGGGTGGCAGGCGTCGCGGTGCTCGGCGCCATCGCCTTTGCCATCCGCAAGACGCTGATGTGAAACGCGCAAAGCAAAGGCCCCGGTCTATTGCCGGGGCCTGAGAGTTTCGTCTGTTTCAGATGCTAGGCGGACGCCTTCTTGAGGTTTGCCGCAACCTTGTCCCAGTTCACGGTGTTCCACCAGATATCGACGTAGTCGCCACGGCGATACTGGTGCTTGAGGTAGTAGGCGTGCTCCCACACGTCGATGCCGAGGAGTGGCTTTGCTCCAGAATCCATGTGCGGCGTGTCCTGATAGGGCGTGTTGAGGACGGTCAGCTTCTTGTCCTTGCCGACGGCGAGCCACGCCCAGCCTGAGCCGAACCGCGTCAGCGCGGCCTGCTTGAAGGCTGCCTTCATCTTGTCGGCGTCGCCGAAGGCACCGTCGATGGCGCTCTTGACGTCCGCTGTCGGTGCTTTCGCGCCGCCCGGCGTCATCAATTCCCAGAAGAACGAGTGATTCCAGTGTCCGCCCATGTTGTTGCGCACCGGCGTGCGGACCGCCTCGGGCACGGCCGCGAGGTTCGCAACGATCTCCTCCGGAGATTTGGAGGGCAGCTCCGGCCACTTCTCGACGAGGCCGTTGAGATTGGTAATGAAAGCCATGTGATGGTTCTTGTGATGGAAGCCCATGGTGGCGGTGTCGATGTTGGGCTCCAAAGCTTCGTAGCCATAGCCGAGCGGCGGCAGCTTGAACGGTCCTTCCGGTGCCTTCTGTTGGGCCTGCGCCGCCATTTGCCCTAAGACAGGGTTGGTTGCGGCAAACGCTGCGGCCCCGGCCACAAACTTCAATGTCTGACGGCGGTTCATCGACTTCTCCTCGGACAATTGGTGGCTTGATGAGACTTCTCGATTGGTGCAGTGCAGCGCAGTGGCGCAGCAGGCAGGCACGCATGACGTACCACCTGCGGTGTTAACGACGCCGATTGTAGCATTGGATCACTCACGTTGGCGTGAACACGGCGATTGGTTGAAAGAAATGTGCAAACCATGACGGTGGGTGGACAGCGCGAGCGTCTGGATGTGGCCCTTGTCCGCCGCGGCTTGGCCGTGTCGCGATCGCAGGCGCGCGACTTCATCACGCGCGGGGTGGTATGCGTGCGCGGCGAGACGGCGTTGAAGCCGGGCGTGCTGGTCTCCCCCGTCGACGAGATCGCCGTGGCGCCCGGCGAGGGGGCGTGGGTGTCGCGGGGTGCCCTGAAGCTGTTGGCGGCGCTTGACGCTTTCCACTTCGATCCGTCGCAACGCGTTGCTGTCGATGTCGGGGCGTCGACCGGTGGCTTTACGCAGGTGCTGCTTTCGCGTGGCGCAACGCGGGTTTACGCCGTGGATGTCGGGCACGGCCAGTTGCATGCATCCGTTGCCGCCGAGCCCCGGGTCGTCAACCTGGAAAATACGGACACGCGCGCACTCACGGACGCGCAGATTCCAGATCGCGCTGAGGCCATCGTGGCCGACGTGAGCTTCATCTCGCTGACGAAAGCGCTGCCGGCCGTGCTCGAGCTGGCGGCGGACGGATGCTGGCTGGTCGCGCTGGTGAAACCGCAGTTCGAGGCGGGCCGGGAGGCGATCGGCAAGGGCGGCATCGTGCGTGAGGCCGCGGACCGCGAGCGGGCGTTGGCGCACGTCAAGGATTGGATGGCGCGGCAGCCGCATTGGCGCGTTGCCGGCGTGATCCCGTCACCGATTGCCGGCGGCTCCGGCAATCAGGAATTTCTCCTGGGAGCGGTCCGTGACGGCTGACGGCACCGATTTGGAGATCCTGCGCCTCGGCGCGCAGGGCGATGGCATCGCCGCTGGGCCGGACGGTCCGGTCTACGTGCCGTTCGCGTTGCCCGGCGAGCGCGTCCGGCCGGTGCGATCGGGCCTGCCGGAGATCGTCTCTGCGCCGAGCCCCGAGCGGCAGGCTCCGGTCTGCCGGCATTTCGGCGTGTGCGGCGGTTGCGTCACGCAGCACATGCGCGATGTCCTTTACGCCGAGTGGAAGCGCGGCATCGTCGCCGAGGCATTCCGGCAGCAGGGCATCGATGTCGAGATCGCGCCGTTGCTGCGGGTCAGTTTGGGCTCGCGCCGGCGCGTCGTGTTGACGGCGAAGCGCAGCGGTGCGGCCGTGACGCTCGGCTTTCATCGCCGCGCCAGTCACGAGGTGCTGGATATCGCGGAATGTCCGGTGACGAGGCCGGACATCGTCGCGGCGCTTCCCGTGCTGCGGGAGATCGTGACAACGCTGGCTGTGCGCGAGGCGCGGATCACCGTGCTGGCGACATCCGCAGGGTTGGATGTGGCCGTCGACGTCGAGGGACGCGTCGACGGCAAGGCTGCGGCACAGGCCGCACAGACGGCACGGTCGCATCGCATCGCCCGCGTTTCCATCGCCGGCGAACCCGTGATGCACGTGGCCAAGCCCGCGCTCGATGCCGGCGGCGTCGCCATCGTGCCGCCGCCAGGCGCGTTCGTGCAGGCCGTCGCGGAGGCGGAGCAGCATATGGCCGATTCCGTTCTTGCTGCCACGGGCAAGGCCAAGCGCGTCGTGGATTTGTTTGCGGGGATTGGGACGTTCGCGGTGCGGCTCGCCCGGCGCGCAAGCGTCGTGGCCATCGACAGCGACAAGGCCGCGATCGCCGCGCTGTCGGATGCCATCCGCCAGACGCAGGGATTGAAGCCGATCGAGACGCGTGTCCGCGACCTGTTTCGCGACCCGCTGTCACCCCGTGAGCTCGACGCTTTCGATGCTGCGGTTTTCGATCCGCCTCGTGCTGGCGCGAAAGCGCAGTCCGAAGCGCTGGCCAAATCCAAGGTGCAAACGGTTGTCGCGGTGTCGTGCAATCCTGCAACGCTCGCGCGCGATGTGCGCAGCCTGCGCGATGGCGGCTACCGCCTGGAGCGTGTGATGCCCATCGATCAGTTCCTGTATGCGGCGCACGTCGAGGTGGTGGCCGTGCTCAAGCGGCCGCGATAGCTCACGCGTCTCCGGTGAGCAGGCGCTCGACGTACTCAGGCACGATCTCGGTCGCTTTGCCATGGTGCGCCTCGGCAAAGAGCGAAGCGCCTTCCGACGGCTCTAGGTTGAGCTCGACCGTGTGAGCGCCGCTGCGGCGTGCCTCGGACACGAAGCCCGCGGCCGGATAGACGTTGCCGCTGGTGCCGATGGAGATGAACAGGTCCGCCTCATTCAAGGCTTCGGTGATGCTGTCCATGTGGTAGGGCATCTCGCCGAACCACACGACATCAGGCCTCAAGCCACCCGCTTTACCGCACGAGGTGCATTGCAGATCGACGGTCAAATCCGGCCGGTTGTGGCCCCACGGCGTCCGGGTCTGGCAGCGCATGCACAGCACCTTGCCGTGCTCGCCATGCATGTGGATCAGGTTCTTGGTGCCGGCCGCTTCGTGCAGCGCGTCGACGTTCTGCGTGACGACGAGCACGTGCCCCGTGTGCTCCTGCTCCAGTTTGGCGAGGGCTGTGTGGGCGGCATTGGGCTGCACGCCGGTGCTCGCCTTGCGCCGCATGTTGTAGAAATCGAGCACCAGTTGCGGATTGCGGGCGAACCCTTCCGGCGTCGCCACGTCGCGGTAGTCGTATTTGGCCCAGATGCCGTCCTTATCGCGGAACGTGGCAATGCCGGACTCGGCGGAGATGCCCGCGCCGGTGAGAATGACGATGCGCTCAAATCGAGCCATGAGGGCCGCTCCGGAATTGCAGATGGCGAGGGCCCCAAGCTAGCTGGTAGGCTGGAGCACCCGCAACCACCGCTTGCCACAAGGACTTGAGCACATGAAGACATGGCTGAGCTGGAGCTCCGGCAAGGATTCCGCATGGTCCCTGCACGTGCTGCGGCAGCAGGCGGATCTCGAGGTGATGGGCCTGTTCACGACGGTGAATGCCGCCTTCGATCGCGTGGCCATGCATGCGGTCCGGCGGTCACTGCTTGAAGCCCAGGCGCAGGCGGCTGGTCTGCCGCTTCACATCATCGATATTCCCTATCCGTGCTCCAACGCGGACTACGAACGCATCATGGGCGCATTCACGACCGAGGCGCGCGCGCAGGGCGTGGAGGCCATGGCTTTCGGCGATCTGTTTCTGCAGGACATCCGGGCCTATCGCGAGGCACGCCTCGAGGGCACCGGAATCGCGCCGGTCTTTCCGCTCTGGCAGCAGCCGACGCGTCAGCTCGCGGCGGAGATGATCGCCGCGGGTTTGACCGCCCATCTCACCTGCATCGACCCGCGACGGCTGGATCGGAGCTTTGCCGGCCGGCCCTACGACGCCGATCTGATCGCGTCGTTGCCGGCCGATGTCGATCCGTGCGGGGAGAACGGCGAGTTCCATACCTTCGTCACAGGCGGGCCGATGTTTGCCCGGTCCTTGCCGGTGACGGTCGGCGAAATCGTCGCGCGCGACGGCTTCGTCTTTGCCGATATCTTGCCCCAGGCCGACGCGCCCACCATGTCGCGGACAGCGGCTTGAAGGAGATCGGCGTGGCGAACACCGTCGGCATGGCAGCGCATCTGGCCGGGCAATCGCTGCGCCTCGGCTGGTATTTCGCGCTCAATCGTCTGGTCGAGCAGCGCAGTGCTGATGTCGCGCCGCGTGGCGGCCGGCCGTCGCGCCCCGTGCCGTCGCTGCGCGATCTGGTTACCGATGTCGGGCAGTTGCTCATCAGTGATGCCATGGCCGTGCGCGATGGTCTCTATCCGCCGATGCAGGACGAGGCCGGCTCGCCACTCCAGCATCTCGCCCGTGTGCGCGACATGCTGGCGGATCTTCCGCAGGCACTCGATCGGCGCAAATCGGCCAACGCTTCGACCGCTAGATCGGAGACAGCGGCTGCCGGGGTGCCGGACTACTACGCACAGGATTTTCATTATCAGAGCGGCGGCTACCTGACGGCGGAGTCGGCACGGCTCTACGACATACAAGTCGAAACGCTTTTCATGGGTGCCACGGCGCTCATGCGTCGCGCCGCGCTGCAGCCCATCTCGGAGTTCATGCGAGGCCGCGATCAGCGCCACGTGACGCTGCTCGATGTGGCGTGCGGCACCGGCCGGTTTTTGCGGCAAGTGCGGCTTGCCTGGCCGGCGATGAAGCTCAGCGGCCTCGATCTGTCACGCCCCTATCTTGAAGAAGCGCGACGGCATCTGCGCGGACTGCGTCAACCGGAGCTGATCGAAGCTGCTGCCGAGGCGATCCCGTTGCCCGGAGCCAGCGTCGACATCGTGACGTCAGTCTTCCTGTTCCACGAGCTGCCACCGGACGTGCGCCGCCAGGTGACGGCGGAGATTGCTCGCGTCCTGCGGCCCGGCGGCCTGTTCGTGTTCGTCGACAGCCTGCAGCTCGGCGACAGGCCTGAATGGGACGGCCTCCTCGAGGCGTTTCCGGTGCGCTTCCACGAGCCCTACTACCGCCACTATGCCATCGACGATCTCGACGGCATGTTCACGGCAGCCGGCCTGGAGGCGCAGTCGTCCACGACACGCTTCCTGTCCAAGGCCATGGTGCGGCGCAAGGCTTAGCATCTTCAGATTTGTGTCGGCTTGGCCGCTTGCCGTTCGTCCTTGGGGGAACCCGGCATTCCGCCGGGCGGGCGGGGCACCGCTATGGGGAGATCATGCAGATGCAGAAAATCACGCCGTTCCTGTGGTTCGACGGAAACGCCGAGGATGCCTTAAACTTCTACACCTCGGTCTTCAAGACCGCGAAGGTCAAGAGTGTGAGCCGCCGTGGCGACTCTGGTGTGGTGAGCGCCACGATTGAGCTCGAGGGGCATGACTTCATGCTCCTGAACGGAGGCCCGCACTTCAAGTTCACGCCGGCCATCTCCTTCTTCGTCAACTGCACGACGCAGGAAGAAGTCGACGATCTCTGGGAGAAGCTGTCGGCGGACGGTGGCGAGAAGAGCCGATGCGGGTGGCTGAAGGACAAGTTCGGCGTGTCCTGGCAGATCATCCCATCGGCGCTGGGCGAGTTGATGTCCGACAAGGATCCGGCCAAGGCCGACCGCGTCATGCAGGCCATGATGAAGATGGGCAAGATAGACATCCAGGCCTTGCGCGACGCGCACGCAGGCTGACGCGCCACGCTGCAACGATCGATTTTCTGCGACTGGGCCTAGCGGGCGCAGCCCATGGCGTCGGCGACGCCATGGAAGCTGTCCGTGATCACATCCCAGGGCTCGCTGGCGGCGAGATCGATCTTCTGTCCCGGGCCGTGCTCCATCGGCCGCACGACGAAGGCCGTGCGCAAACCGACCTTGGCGGCAGCCGCCAGATCGCCATTGTGCGCGGCGACCAGCATGACCTCATGCGGCGCCAGGTTCAGCATCTCGGCGTTGCGCTGGTAGGACTCGGGCATGGGTTTGTAGGCGCGCGCCGGCTCAGCGCCGAGGATGACATCCCAGGGCAACCGGCCGCGCTTGGCCATGCGCGCCATCAGGCCGATGTTGCCGTTCGAGAGCGTGCCGATGATGTATCGGCTCTTCAATCGTGTGAGGCCATCGACGGCGTCGGGCCACGGATCGAGGCGATGCCAGATGGTGACGAGATGCTGGATCTCGTGCTCCGCGAGCCCCTTGATCTCGTATTTGTCCAGCAGCTTGAGCAGGCTTTCCCGGTGCAGCACGTCCAATATCGTCCAAGGCCGCCGCCCGCTGCGCACCTCGTCCATGCCCGGCTGGTAGAGGCCGCGCCACTCGTCGGCGAATTTCGTCCAGTCATGCTTGAGGCCGCGACCGTTGCCGAAGGCCGTCAGCTCGCGGATGACGCTGCCGCGCCAATCGACCACGGTGCCGAAGACGTCGAACAGGAGGGCCTGCACAGGCTGTTTGGCATTCGCCATTTTTGTTTCCTCGATTTGCGTCAGCTGAGAAACCGGTCCTTCCAGTGCGGAGGCGGCATCATGCAGTGGTCGCGACGGCCGAACAAGGTGTAGCGGTTGCGCGCGATGCGGTCATAGAGCCAGTCGGCGATCGGGCGAGGTATGAAGCGCAGTACGCCGAATAGGCGCCAGACGCCGCCGAGCGTCGCCGCGGCCACCGCCACAGTGTCGAGCTTGCCGTAGGCGCGGCCGCCGGCGATCAGAAGATTGGTCTCGAAATCCGACGTGTCGAGACCGTAGTGCCGGAAGAGGGTCTGACCCAGCGGCGACTGTGCCGTCGTCAGGCGAAACGCAAAGTCGCGATCCCGGGCCAGGATGAATTGCGCAAAGCCGGAGCAGAGGACGCAGACGCCGTCGAAGACGATCAGGGCCTTGTCGTCGGGAAACGGCGGAACGGCGGGATCGTGGCGGTAGCTGTAGGGCTCTTGCTGAAGGCGTGCCGACAGGGTCATCGGTGCCTCCGTGCGTGGCGGTTATCCGATCTGGCCGCGATGCCGCAGAAAATGATCGGCCAGCACGATGGCCATCATCGCCTCGCCGACGGGGACTGCGCGGATGCCGACGCAAGGATCGTGACGGCCTTTGGTGGCGATGTCTGTCTCCGCGCCTGCACGATCGACGGTCTTGCGCGGCGTGAGGATGGACGAGGTCGGCTTGACGGCGAAGCGTGCGACGACCGGCTGTCCTGTCGAGATGCCGCCGAGGATGCCGCCGGCATTGTTCGATTGGAATACCGGCTTGCCGTTGGCGTTGGTACGGATCTCGTCGGCATTCTCTTCGCCGCTCAAGGCAGCGGCCGCGAACCCCGCGCCGATCTCCACGCCCTTGACGGCGTTGATGCTCATCAAGGCAGAGGCCAGGTCCTGGTCGAGCTTGCCGTAGAGCGGCGCGCCCAGGCCGACGAGCACACCTTCGGCCACGACCTCGATCACGGCGCCAGCCGATGAGCCGGCCTTGCGGGTTTCGTCCAGGAATCCGGCCCAGGTCTGCACCGTCCCGTGGTCCGGGCAGAAGAACGGGTTGTTGTCGACCTCGTTCCAGTCCCATCGCGAGCGATCGACCTTGTGCGGCCCGATCTGTACGAGCGCGCCGCGGATGGTGACGCCGCTGAGGACCTGACGGGCAACGGCTCCGGCGGCAACGCGCATCGCCGTCTCGCGCGCCGACGACCGCCCGCCGCCGCGGAAGTCGCGGATGCCATACTTCTCCCAGTAGGTGAAGTCGGCGTGGCCGGGGCGGAATTTGTCTTTGATGTCGGAGTAGTCCTTGCCCCTCTGGTCCACGTTCTCGATAAACAGGGAGATCGGCGTGCCGGTCGTCACCTGCTCTCCGGCTTCGTTCTCGAAAACGCCGGACAGGATCTTCACGGCATCGGGCTCGCGGCGCTGGGTGGTGAAGCGCGACTGACCCGGGCGGCGCTTGTCCAGAAAACCTTGGATGAATTCGGCGGTGAGCGGCAGGCCCGGTGGGCAGCCGTCGACCACGCAGCCAATGGCGGCGCCGTGGCTTTCGCCCCAGGTGGTGACACGGAAAAGATGGCCGAACGTGTTGTGGGACATAGAGGTTTCGCGTGCGACGAGGGCCCGATTCGGACCCGAAATGCTGCCCATCACTATACTTACCGGGCCAAGGCTGCAATTGCGCCCGGGCGACTACGACTAATGTTGCGATTGTGCCACGTAGCCTCGGGTAGGTTAAGCACAATGCCGGTTGGGCTTTCCCCCCTGCTGTCACATCGCCTAGGGTGGCTTGGCGCGCGTGCGGCACGAATGCCACAGGCTCTGCCGCAGGCGCGTCAGGGAGGTTCTATACGGGGAGTCTATCAATGCGACTTGTGAAAGCCTTTATCGTTGCCTTGGTGACGCTGTTTGCAGCGTCCACCCTCCAGGCTGCCACGTTCGTGAAGCCTGCAGGCAAGCTTGGCGCCGAGAGCGGCATCGAGCTGGTAAAAGCCAAGAAAGGCGCGAAGAAAAAAGTAAAGAAGGCCAAGAAGAAGGGCAAGAAGATGGTCAAGAAGAAAGGCCCTGGCCAGTGCGGAACCTTCATGTATCACAAGAAGGGTAAGTGCGTGGACGCGCGGGCCAAGAAGTAGGCCTGGATCGCGTTGCACTAGCTTTCTGCCGAGGGGTTGTGCGCAAGGCACGGCCCCTCTTTTCATTTTTGTTCGCAGCTCTGCCCTTTGCGTGACAACGGTCACGGGCAGGCCTTAAGAACCGAAGTGCTGCGTAGCGTGTGATTCTGCCCATCTGCATCTTGGGAAAGGAGATGAGCTGAAGGTGGCGCAGCAGTCTTCGGCGAAGACTTTGAAGTCGTGTCGAGCCTGGGCGACCGATGGTCGTCTGGTCGGGCTCGGATGTTGGCGCGTTGTGCGATTTATGCGGACGAGAGGGTGGCCAGCCAACGGCGGCGGACTCGTCTGAGCACTGTGACAGGACGGCGCCCGCCGGCATCTGAGCAATGCCGTTCGGCGTCCGACTGCCGTTCTTTGACGGGGAGCCGGAGCAGCCGCTGCTCCGGCTCTTCTTGTTGGTGCGGGTCCTTATTTGCGCCGCTCTGAGCGCGTATAGGCGCGCGCATGTCAGCCGAGCCCACTGCGCACAAAAAGAGCAAGCCCACGCGACATCCCGCTTCGGATCTCCTCAATGCGGTGCTCGTGCTCGGGCTGGTGGCAGCGCCGTTCTCGGGGCAGGCGAAAGACATTTACGCATGGTGGATGGTGTCCGGTCACGAGCACGCGGCCGGCAGCTCGGCACAACAGGACGGCGCACCGGTCGCACCCAACGAGACCGTCGTAAAGCAGGAGGCGTCACCCGCAGAAGCCCGAACAACACCCGAAACGCAATCGGCGGCGGTGGAGCCGGCGCGGAAGACGGAGCAACCGTCGTCGAGCGGTGTGCCTTCCGCGATCAAGGACGCCGCGAACGGGCGTCCCCTGCGCGGTGAAAAAGGCGCTGCGGTCGATACGGGCAAGGACGTGAACGTTCCGCCCATCGTGCGGCAGCGGCCGAAGGAGGTCGTTGCGACGACAACAGAGCCGCCCGCCAAAGCCAATGCCAAACAGGGCAAGGCGAAAGCAAAGTAGTTGGCGCGCCGTGCCTAGATCCACTCCTGGCTGCCGTCCTTCAGGATCAGCACTTTGTCTTGCGGCACCTCGAGCAGCGGGATCTCGTGCCCGGCGAGTGCCAGCACATGGCCCCTGACGACACGGCTGACACCGCCGTGTGAGACGGCAACCGTGTCGCGATCGATGGACTGGAGCCACATCAGCACGCGACTTGCCAGGTCGGCGTAGCTCTCGCCATCGATCGGGCGCCAGTTGAAGGGATCGGCGAGGCGGGCCTGGAATTGGTCAGGGTCCTCCTGAGGCAGCACATCCCAGATGCGCCCCTCCCAGTGGCCGAAGTTGATTTCCTTCAAGCGGTCGTCGCGCTGAAACGCGTCGGGGTCGAGACCCATCTCGCGGCGGATGATCGACATCGTTTCCGAGGCGCGTTGCAGCGGGCTCGCGACGAAATCGACATCGGACCGGCCCTGCAGGATCTCACGCAGCGTGCGGCCGTTGCGGGCTGCCTGTCCGCGCCCCTTCTCGTTGAGGGGTGTATCGGTCTGTCCCTGATAGCGCCGGATCGCATTCCAATCGGTCTCTCCGTGGCGCACGAAGTAGAGGGTAACTCCAGGCTTCAGCATGGTGGCGTTTCAGACCTTCAGCACGAGCTTGCCGAAGTTGCCTCCGGTGTAGAGCAGATTGAGCGTTTGCGGGAATGCCTCGAGGCCACCCTCGCGCACGTCCTCGCGAATCTTGAGCTGGCCGGATTTGTGCCAGGCGCCGAGCTGGGCGATGGCTTCAGGAATGCGATCGGCCCAATCGAAGACGATGAGGCCTTGCACGCGCAGCCGTTGCGTGAGGACGGCGCGGATGTTCTTCAGGCCGGTGCCCGCGTCGGTGGCATTGTAGCCGGCGATGAGACCGCACACGGGGATGCGGCCGAACAGGTTCATCTGCATCAGCACCGTATCGAGAATATCGCCGCCGACATTTTCGAAGTAGACGTCGATGCCCTTCGGGCACGCGGCCTTCAACGCGCTGGCGAGATTACCAGCCTTGTAGTCGACGCAGGCATCGAACCCCAGCGTCTCCGTGACGTAGCGGCACTTCTCCGCGCCGCCGGCGATGCCGACGACATGGCAACCCTTGATCTTGGCGATCTGACCGACGACGGAGCCGACGGCGCCCGATGCGGCAGATACGACGACGGTCTCGCCGTCCTTGGGCTTGCCGACCTCGAGCAGCCCGAAGTACGCCGTCCAGCCCGGCATCCCGAGTCCGCCGATCCAGCGCTCCAGCGGTGCTGCCGACGTATCGACCTTGAACACGCGCGTGCCCTTCGACAGGGCGTAGGTCTGGGCGCCGAACAGTCCCTGCACGGCATCACCCGGCTTGAAATCGGGATGGTTGGAGGCGTCGACCGCGCCTACGGCGTAGGCGCGCATGACCTCGCCGACGCCGACGGGCGGCACATACGACTTGGCGTCGTTGACCCAACCGCGCATGGCAGGGTCCAGCGACACGTACTGCACCTTGACGCGAAACTGGCCGGGGCCGGGCTCGGGTGCGGGCTCATCCTCGACAGCGAACACGTCCGGCGTCAGCATGCCGGGCGGTGGGCGCTTGATCAGCTTCACTTGCCGGTTGATGGACATGGTCGGGCTCTGCGGGGCAGCCTGAGGGTTGGTCTTTACGTAGCGCGATCAGGCGCAGCCCGCCAGCCCGCACAGACAGTCCGATGACCTCGAAAATCTACTTTATGATGAAGGACGTCGGCATATGCAGCGTCCAGGAGACGCCTTCGGGCGCAAACGTGAGGTCAACGTCGGCGTCGAGGGCCTGCGCCACCATCTTCTTTATGACAATGTGACCGAAGCCCTGCCGGCGCGGCTCGTTGACCTCAGGGCCGCCCGTTTCAGTCCAGTCGATCTTGACCTGCTCGTCGGCGTGGCCGTTGCGCACGAGGGACCACTCGATCTTGACGCGGCCCTGGGGCACTGACAGGGCGCCGTACTTGGAGGCGTTGGTTGCGAGCTCGTGGATCGACAGGGCCAGGTTCTGCGCCGCGATCGGCGTGACATAGAGATTGGGGCCGTTGAGATCGATGCGGTCAGCGCCCTCATCGGCAAAGGGGACGAGAATCGAGCGCAGGAGGTCCGCGAGCGGTGCGCCGTGCCAGTTCTGATTCACCAGCAGGTCGTGGGATGCGGACAGCGCCTGCAGCCGTTGCGAGTAGTTTTTCTCGAACTCCTCCACGTCGGTGCTGGAGCGTGCCGTTTGCCGCGCCATCGCCTGGATCACCGCCAGCAGGTTCTTGGAGCGATGCGACAGCTCCCGCATGACCAGCCGCAGGTGCTCCTCGTTTTCCTTCTGGTCGGAGATGTCGCGAATGATCGAGGACAGCCCCGACAAGTTTCCTTGCGCGTCGTACATCGGCGACACGTTGACGTTGACATGAATGTGCGTGCCGTCCTTGCGACGGCTGACCACGTCGCGCCGCACGTTCTCGCCGTGCAGCACGCCGTCGTAGGTGGCGTGGAATTCTTCCTCGGGCTTTTCGGGAAAGAGCGTCTTGACGCTCTGACCGATAATCTCGTCAGCGCGGAAGCCGAACAGTTTTTCGGCGCCGGGATTCCATGTCCGGATGAGCCCGCTCGGTGTCATCGACATCACGGCATCCTGTGACGACTGGATGATGGCGGCGAGCTGGGCGTTCGACTCGGCTGCCATCTTGAATGCGGTCACGTCGTAGTTCGCACCGATGATCCGGGTTGGCGTGTCCTCGTGATCGGGGAGTGCCTCGCCCGTGCCTGCAATCCAGCGCAACTCCTGGTTTGGACCGAGCACCCGGAACTCGATGTCATAGGTGCCGCCGGAGACGCGCACGCGGCGCATGGCGGAGGCCAGTTGTTCCTGATCGTCCGGGTGGACGAGAGCTGCAAGTGCGCTCGGTGTGACCGACGAAGTCTCTGGAAGCAGAAAGAGGCTTCTGAAGTTTTCTGAGCAAACGAACTGCCCGGTCTTCAGATTCCACTCGAAGGTGGCCAATCCCGCGAGGTTCTGCGCCATGCGCAGACGCGTATCGCTATTGCGCAGCTCACGCGTGCGCTGGCGGATTTCGACCGATGTTGCACGCAGGGCATCCACGACCTCATTGGCTTCGCTGAGCGAGGACGACAGGGGCTTCAGAACTTTGCCCTGTCCCAGCATGCGTCCCGCCTGTGCCGCGGCCGTGATCGGCGTGGACAGGCGCGCACCGAAATACATGGCGAGCAACGCGCCAAGAGCCACCGAGGCCAACCCCAGGCCGAAGAGCCATCGCCTGACTTCGCGCAGCGGAGCCTCGACGACCGCAATAGGAGCCCACGTCGTGAACCGCCACCCGGTCAGCTCCGACCAATGGAAGGCCTGCAAGGACGGGCGACCCTCCAAGTCGACGGACCGGAACGTGCCTTCGCGGCGATTGCGCGTATTCTGGGAGTCGTCGGAGATCGATTTGCCGACGAAGTCCTTGTGCATGAAGGTGCGCGCGATAATGCGCCCGTTGCGGTCGGAAATGGTCGCGAACCAGCGGTTCGGAAGCTGCGACTGGCGCAGGATCGCGAGCAGCTGGTCGGGCTCGAGCGACATCACCAGAACGTAGACGACCTCGTTGTTCTGCATGACCGGAACGCCGACGCTCACGAGGAAGTCCTGCGTCAGCGTGCTTGTGAACAGGTCGGAGACGACGGGAAGACGGTTTTGCGTCAGCTCGCGGGCCAAGGAGCTGTTTGGTGTCTGGGGGAGCTGGGCGCCCCAGGGGGCCCCTGTATTGAGAAGCTGGCGGCCGGTCAGATCGAACAGCGCCGCCGTGCGCTGAGTCGGCGCCAGAGTGAGCTTCGCCTGCTGATAGAAAGCCTCGAGATTGCCATCCCGCAGGGATGGCGAGTTGGACAGCGCCTTCATGGTCGAAACCATGCCGTTGATTTCCCGGTCGACGTCGGCAGCGATGGAGCGGGAGATCGACAGCAACTGGCGCTCGTGCGAGCGGTGCTCGCTCGACATCAGGTGGTAGACGAGCAGGGCTGTGAACAGCAGGACAGGGGTGAGCAGGGCAACCGCGAACACCACCAAGTGCGAGGAAATCGGCCAGGCCCCGCGAGCGAACGTCTGCTCCAGGCGCATCCATAGGCGCATCAGCCAGCCCGGCTCAACCTCTCTCGCTCGCTGCTGATTGAGCTGCATGCCTATCTCGCCGACTGCATCATCCGCATGGGAAACCGTACACCGCCGAGACGAGGGTGTGGGAGCTGATCCATGCAAGGCAGATAACGCAGGTTAACCCCCGAACCGAACCTTTCAAAACGCGCAGGACACCATTTGGTTCATTGCCCGGGTTGGTTGGGCCAAATACCCAGGATTACCTCCGCGGCTTCTCCTCGGCGGATTGCTCGATCGTTCCGAGGGCATCCGCAAGCCTGCCGGACGCCGACCCCGGCTGCAACGGGGCTTGCTGGCTCGCGTGGGGGGCCCAGCCGGTCATGGTGACGATCTCGAAGGTCGCCCGCACACGCCCGTCCGGCGTGGCATGGCGCTCCGCGTAGATCTCGGCGGCACGCAGGAGTGTCGCTCTGCGAAGAAATGTTTTGCGCCGATCGACAAGCATGTTGCTCGCGCCCATGGCGCGCAGCTCGCGCATCAGGTCAAGTGCGGTCGGGTAGGTGACGTTTACCGTATCGGCATCGGCGACAGGCAAGGCTAGGTCGGCACGCTGGAGCAGGGCGCCAAGCTCGCGGACATCCGCGAAGGGGGCCACCCGGGGGCTGCCGCCACCATCCAGCTCGCTCTCCGCTTGCAGAAAGGCCTCGCGCAGTTCGTGGAGCGTGCGGCCGCCCAGCAGCGCGGCGAGAAACAACCCGTCGGGCTTCAACGCGCGTCTGATCTGTATGAGCGTGCCCGGCAGATCGTTGACGAGGTGCAGCGACAGGCCGGAGACAACGAGGTCCAGCGAGGCGCTTTTGAACGGAAGCACTTCCTCGTCGCCGCACACGCGTGGTTCCTCGCACTGGGCGAGCAGTGGCGCCGATGGCTCCAGGTCGATCAGCAGTCCGATCGTATCCAGCTCGCGCAGGCGGCGGCTAATGACACCGTGGTAGGCCCCGAGGTTCACGCCGACAGGAAAGCGGCGGCGGATCAGGGACAGGCGCTCGGCAAAGTCCTCCGCCACCCGATGCAGGAGAAAGTCATGCTGCCGGGCGCTCGCCGCGAACCTGTCGCGCCGCCGCACCAGCAAGGGGCGATCGAAGATGTGGTGGCCCGAGCTCAGCGGGGGACTCCGGGTTCCGGCGTTTGTCTCTCGTCTGCCTTATCGACTACCATGCTTTGCCCGAAGCATGGAGTTGCCCCGTGTCCGTCCCCGAGCAGGCGGAGGTTGGTGTGCTGCGCCGCGCGTTGAGCGGAGCCTCGCAGGCCATGGGCCATGCCGGGCGGAGCCTCGCCGATCTGATCGTACCACCGGTTTGCCTTGCCTGCCGGACGCCCCTTGCCGGCCATGACCAGATCTGCGGCGCGTGCTGGCGGGACATCCGCTTCATCCGCCCGCCGTTGTGTGACCGCCTGGGGTTGCCGATGCCCTTTGGGGTGGGCGACGTCATGATCTCGGCGGCTGCCGCCGCCGATCCGCCACCCTACAACCGGGCGCGTGCCGTGGCTGCCCACGAGGGCGTTATGCGCGACCTGATCCACGCCTTCAAATATGCCGACCGCCATGATGCCCGCCGCCTGTTCGGCCGCTGGCTGGCCCAGGCTGCCGCGCCCCTGCTGCCGGGCGCCGACGTCATTGTGCCCGTGCCCCTGGCGCCGGGCCGGCTGCTGCAGCGCCAGTTCAATCAGTCGGCGATCATCGCCCAGGAGCTGTCACGGTGCACGGGCCTTGCCTTCGATCCCTACAGTCTGCGCCGTGTCCGCAAAACCCGAAGCCAGGTCGGCCTGTCGCGCGCCGAGCGCCAGAGCAACGTGCGCGGCTCATTCGCCGTCTCCTCGCGTCGTGCCCGCGCGTTGGCCGGGCGCAACGTCATTCTCGTCGACGATGTCATCACGACGGGTGCGACGGTCGGGGCCTGCGCGCGGACGCTGCTTGCGGCCGGCGCCGGGCGGGTCGATGTGCTGGCTCTGGCCCTCGTCACCGACCCGCGGCAGGTGTCGCTCTAGTGGTGCAGGTGCATGTCTGAGATGAATTCAAGCCCTTCTCGCGGGGCAGGGGCCGCACTAGATTCAGCGGTCCGGTTCAACGAGGCCCGCGCTTCATGCCCAAGGTTACGATCTACACGACGAGGTTTTGCCCGTACTGCATCGCTGCGAAGCGATTGCTGGCCTCCAAGAACATCCCTTTTGAGGAAATCGATGTCGGCGGCAAGCCGGACTTGCGCGAGGCTTTGCGCGTGAAGGCCGGAGGCAGCACGACGGTGCCGCAGATCTGGATCGGTGACAGGCACGTCGGCGGCTGTGACGATCTCTATGAGCTGGACGACCGCGGGCAGCTCGATCCTCTGCTCGCAGTCTGACGGAGGGCTTGAAACGTGTCCAAATTCCGGGCCGGGCTTGTCCAGATGTGCTCCGGCCGCGACGTCGGGCGCAACCTCGAGGAGGCGAGCCGCCTGATCCGCGAAGCGGCCGCGGGAGGCGCCCAGTACGTGCAGACGCCTGAGTTCACCACGCTCATGGAAATGAACAGCGCCAAGCTGTTCGCGGCCACCAGGCCGGAGGAGGGCGATCCGGCCCTCGCGCACTTTCAGGCGCTCGCCCGCGCGTTGAACATCTGGCTCCATCTCGGCTCGACGGGCGTGCTGGTGAAGCCCGACAAGATTGCCAACCGGTCCTACCTCTTCACTCCGGACGGCACGATCGCCGCCCGCTACGACAAGATCCACATGTTCGATGCGGTGCTCGGGCCCGGCGAGAGCTTTCGGGAGTCCAAGAATTTCCAGGTCGGAGACACGGCCGTAGTCGCCGGCCTGCCCTGGGGGCCGCTCGGGCTCACCATCTGCTATGATCTACGCTTCCCCGGCCTCTACCGGACGCTGGCCAAGGCCGGGGCCGTGATGCTTGCCATTCCCTCGGCGTTCACACGGGCAACGGGCGCTGCCCATTGGCATACGATGCTCCGCACGCGCGCCATTGAGACGGGTGCGTACGTTCTGGCGGCGGCGCAATCGGGAAAGCACGAGAGCGGTCGTGAGACGTTTGGCCACAGTCTCGTCGTTTCACCCTGGGGCGACATTGTCGCCGAGTGCAAGGGCGACGTTCAGGCTTCCGTCATTCTTGCCGACATAGACTGCGAATTTGTGGCTGATGCGCGCCGGCGCATGCCGTCACTCGAGCATGATCGTCCATTCGGGGTTGTCCGTGCCACCCCCGGCGAAAAGGTTGAGCGCATTTCATGATCCGGTATCGCTTGCAGTGCCATGAGGGGCACGAGTTCGAGGCGTGGTTCCGCAACGCCGCTGCGTTCGACCGGCAGTCGAAGCGCAAGCTCGTGGCGTGCCCGCAATGCGAGTCGACGCAGGTGACGAAGGCCCTGATGGCGCCCAGCGTCGTCACGTCGAAAAAAACCTCCCGCAAGCCCGCCAGCCCCAAGGCTCCTGCAGCCGAGCCTCAGCGCGTCGCCAATGCAGGCCAGCGCGAGCTGATGCAGATGATGCGAAAGCTGCGCGAGGAGGTTATCGCGAAGTCGGAATATGTCGGCCCGCGGTTCGCTGAGGAAGCGCGCAAAATCCACAACGAGGAAACCGAGGCGCGCGGCATTTACGGCGAAGCCTCACAAAATGAGATCAAGGAACTGGTCGAGGACGGCGTCGAGGTTTACCCGTTGCCGACCCTCCCCGAAGATCACAACTGACATCTGGGCATTGCGCTCTATTTGCGCATTCCACTGGGCGCCGTTCTGCGTCTATAGTGGACGCATGTTGCAGTCTCGATCAGAGATCGCCGTACGTAAGGGCACGCCGGAGGACGCGGGGGCGCTCGCCGATCTCTTTCGCGATGCCTGGCGGCTCGCTTACACGGGGGTCATCCCGCACCTGCACCTGGAAAGCATCATTCGCCGCCGCGACAAGACGTGGTGGAAGAACGCCGTGGCCGGCGGCGACGGCCTTCTGGTCCTCGAGGTTGCAGGTACGGTTGCAGGCTACGCGACCTTCGGGCGTTCGCGCCTCAAGAGCAAATACCAGGGCGAGATCTACGAGATCTATCTGGCACCGACCTATCAAGGCCTGGGTTTTGGCGAGCATCTGTTCGAGGGCGTGCGTCATGCGCTCGATCAGCGCAAGCTCAACGGCCTCGTCATCTGGGCGCTCACGGACAACACGGTCGCGCAGGATTTCTACTGGCGCCGCGGTGGCCGTCCCATTGCCAAATCCACCGACCGCATCGGCGGCGCGAAGTTGCAGAAGGTTGCCTACGGCTGGGGCTAGCGCCCACTTTCTGTTTCTCTCACATCGGACTCTTGCCGGAACGGCCCGCGGTCATCGGCTGCTTGCGGCAATCGAACGTGCGCGCGGTTTCATCGGCGATCTTATGCGCCAGCACGATCGGGTCGGGCGTTGCCAGCGCGTCGATGTAGGCGACGTGGCAACTCTGCGGTCCCGCCACGCGGGAGACGACGATGACCTCGCCCTGGCCGGTGTCGTTCTTGGTGAAGTAGCGCAGGATGGTCGCGTAGGGGAGCAGGCGGTTGCCGTTGCGGTCAAAGCGCCACTCCAGCGTGGCGCGCTGTGCACCCTTGGCGAAAATGGAATTGAACGGACCGAGCGTCTGCTCGGCCGCGCGCCGCTTGGCCGCGTTCGGGCCGGCGCTGACGAACGTCCGGAGGTCGCCTTCGGCGACGTAGACCGGATAGCCAGGCAGCCCCGTGCAGAGCCAGGCCCCGCCGTCCTCGTGCCGCCCCGTCTTCTTGCAGGCCTTGAGGTCGATGGTGGTGTATTGGCTCTTGACCGGGTTCGCCGCCGCGCCGGGGGCAAACAGGGTTGCCGTTACGAGTGCGATCGTCGCCGCGCGCATTCTGCTTCTCCCTGCGAGGCGGCCTCCAAGCCAATTCCTATCAATCCTAGCCGTCAAACAGGGTGTTTTGTGGCAACGGCGAGGCCCGGAACCTTTTGCCACCCCGGGCACGTTTGCTATATCCCTGCCCGATAGGTCTGGCCAAGGGAACGCAGAATGAGCGATATGAAGCTGGCCGTGATGGGAGCTGCGGGCCGCATGGGCCGGGAGCTCATTCGCGCGATCCATTCGATCGATGGCTGTGTCCTGGCGGGTGCCGTCGAGCCGTCCGGCTCGCTGGCGACGAACGAGGATGCCGGCATTCTCGCAGGCCTCGGCCGGCTCAATGTTCCGATCACCAACGACGCGCTCGAGGTGATCGCCAGGGTCGACGGCATCCTGGACTTCACCATTCCCAAGGCGTCCGTCGAGCTGGCCGGACTGACCGCCAACGCCCGCATCGTCCATGTCATCGGAACCACCGGGCTCTCGGACGCCGACGAGGCCGCGATCAAGGCGGCGGCCCGGCATGCGACCATCATCAGAGCCGGCAACATGAGCCTCGGCGTCAATCTGCTGGTCGCGATCACGCGCAAGGTGGCCGAGGCGCTCGACGCCGATTTCGATATCGAGGTCGTCGAGATGCATCACAAGCACAAGATCGACGCGCCGTCGGGAACGGCGCTGATGCTGGGGCAGGCCGCAGCGGAAGGGCGCGGCGTCGATCTCAAGGCCACCAGCGTGCGCGTCCGCGACGGTCATACCGGCGAGCGGCGCAGGGGGGATATCGGTTTTGCCACGCTGCGCGGCGGCAACGTCGTGGGCGAGCACACGGTCGTGTTTGCCGGCGAGGGCGAGCGCATCGAGCTGTCCCACAAGGCAACCGACCGCGGCATCTTTGCGCGCGGCGCCGTCAAGGCGGCGCTGTGGGGCCGCGGCAAGGGGCCGGGACTTTTTTCCATGAATGACGTTTTGGGTCTGTGAGTGTCACAACAAGAGATGATCGAGCGAACACCAATGCAGAATGTCCTGGTCCTGGTCCGGCACGGCGAAAGCGAATGGAACAAGCTCAACCTGTTCACGGGCTGGAAGGATGTCGACCTGTCCGAGAAGGGCGTTGCCGAGGCCAAACAGGCCGGGCAGCTCCTGAAGAAGGAAGGCCTGCACTTTGACATCGCTTACACCAGCGATCTCAAGCGGGCGCAGCGGACGCTTTCCCTCATCCTGGGCGAGCTCGGACAGCCTGATCTCAAAACGCTGAAGGACCAGGCACTGAACGAGCGCGACTACGGCGACCTGTCCGGCTTGAACAAGGACGATGCCCGCAAGCGCTGGGGCGAGGAGCAGGTGCACATCTGGCGCCGGAGCTTCGATATCCCACCCCCTGGCGGTGAGAGCCTGAAGGACACGGCTGCCCGTGTGCTGCCCTACTACGAGGCGCACATCCTGCCGGACGTCAAAGCCGGAAAGAACGTCCTCGTTGCCGCGCACGGAAATTCATTGCGCGCCCTGATCATGAACATCGAGAAGCTGTCCGGTGAGGCCATCATCAAGCGGGAGCTTGGAACGGGCGTGCCGATGGTCTACCGGCTGAACGCGGATGGGTCATTTGCCAGCCGCAAAGATCTGACATCCTAGTATTTCAATTATTGATGGGGGACGGCGTGGTTTCTATCGAGGATGTGAAGGATTCCCTTGCGGACAGCGACAGCCGCAACAAGTGGATCGGTGTCTGGATCGGCGTTCTGGCCGCGTTGCTGGCGATCTGCGTTATGGGCGGTGACAACGCTGCCAAGGATGCCAATCGCGCCAACATCGATGCGACCAACACCTGGGCCTTCTTCCAGGCGAAGAACATCCGGCGCAACGATCTGCGGCTGGCGGCCGATCAACTCGAGCTGACCCTCATGGCCCAGCCCGATATGAAGCCCGAAGCGCGCGCCGCGTTCGAGGCGAAGGTCAAATCGTACCGCGACACTGCCCAGCTCTACACCACTGACCCCAAGACGGGAGAGGGTCTCGATGAGCTGTTCGCCAAGGCCCGGAACATTGAGTCCGACCGCGACCGCGCCCTGCGCAAGGACCCGTACTTCGACTTTGCCCAGGCGTTCCTGCAGATCGCCATCGTGCTGGCGTCCGTCGCCATCATCGCGGGAGCCGACATGCTGGTGATCCTGAGTCTGGCCGTCGGGGGCTTGGGCACTCTGATGATGCTCAACGGCTACACGCTGGCCGTCGCCATTCCAGGTATCGGATAAGCGGAGCTAGATGCCGCGCCCGCCGGCGACATCGATGGTGACGCCGGTGACGTAGGAGGCCGCGTCCGAGCACAGCCAGAGCACGGCCTCGGCCACTTCTTCCGGTGTGCCGCCGCGCTGCAGGGGAACGGACGCCTTGTGGCGTCCCACGCGATCGGCTTCACCGGTCGATTTGTGGATGTCGGTGACGATCAACCCGGGCCGCACGCCGTTGACGCGAATGCCTTCGCCTGCAAGCTCCTTGGCAAGGCCGATCGTCATGGTGTCGGTGCCGCCTTTGGAGACGGCATAGTCCAGGCATTCGAAGGCGCCGCCGAGCTTCGCCGCCATCGATGACATGTTGACGATGACGCCGCCCTTGCCGCCGTGCCGGGTCGACATGCGGCGCACGGCTTCCTGGTTGGCGAGGATGCCGCCAATGAGGTTCACGGCGAGCGTCTGCATGAGCTGGTCGTGGCTCAGATCGACGAAGCGGACGTGTTTCCAGAGAATGCCGGCATTGTTGAAGAATGCGTCGAGCGTGCCGAGCTGCTCGTCGACCGCGGCGAACAGCGCTTTGATCTGGGCTGGATCGGCCACGTCGGCCTGGATCGCTACGGCGCGCCCACCGGCTTGTTTGATATCGGCGACGACGGCGTCAGCGGCCTCCCGGTCCCGGGCATAGTTGACGGCAACATCATAGCCACGCTGACCCGCCAGCCGCGCCGTTGCCGCCCCGATGCCGCGCGACGCGCCGGTGATCAGGATTACTTTTCTCATGGCTTTGTTTCCTCCTAAGAGCTTGTCCTCGCCTGCGCTCCAGCAGCAACGTCATCCCGGCGTAGATCAGCAGGGCTGCCGCACGGCAAACCGGCCGCACAACCAAGCCTGTTGCCAGGTATGGTAACTCACGTGCTCAGTGACTGTTGAGATGCACCTGGGCCCCGCCTACGCCGGGGTGACGCTGTGGGACGGGCGGTGCCAACCTCGCTGTCGCAGTGGCCGCGACACCCGTGTTGAAGCTCAGCGCACTACACCGCCTCCTGCTCCGCCTCCCGTGCACGCTCCATCTTCTTGCGGACGTGGGGATCGAGCCAGCGTTTTCTCAGGCGGATGGACTTCGGCGTCACCTCGACCAACTCGTCGTCGGCGATGTAGGCCATGGCCTTTTCCAGGCTCATGCGCAGCGGCGGCGTGAGGTTCAGGTTGTCGTCCTTGCCGGACGCGCGCACGTTGGTCAGCTTCTTGCCCTTGAGCACGTTGACCTCGAGGTCATTGTCGCGCGAATGCTCGCCGACGATCATGCCCTCGTAGACTCGGGTTTGCGGGTCGATCATCAGCGGCCCGCGCTCCTCCAGGTAGAACAGCGCATAGGCGACGGCTTCGCCGGCACCGTTAGAGATCAGAACGCCCGTGCGCCGGCCCTGCACGTCGCCCCTGTAGGGCGCGTAGGCGTGAAACAGGCGGTTCAGCACGGCGGTGCCGCGGGTGTCCGACAGCAGCTCCGACTGGTAGCCGATGAGGCCGCGCGTCGGTACATGCAGGATCAGGCGCTGGCGGCCGCCACCCGAGGGGCGCATGTCAATGAGCTGGCCCTTACGCTCGGACAGCTTCTGCACGACGACGCCGGAGAATTGCTCATCGACATCGACGATGACTTCCTCGACCGGCTCCAGGCGCTCGCCGGTGGTCTCGTCGGTCTTGAACACCACGCGCGGGCGCGAGACTGTCAGCTCGAAGCCTTCGCGGCGCATGTTCTCGATGAGAATGCCGAGCTGCAATTCGCCACGGCCGGCGACGTCGAAGGAATCCTTGTCCGGATTTTCCGTGATGCGGATGGCCACGTTGCGCTCCGCTTCCTTGAGCAGCCGGTCGCGGATGACGCGGCTCTGCACCTTGTCGCCTTCCTGGCCTGTAAGCGGTCCGTCGTTGATGCGGAACGTCATGGACAGCGTCGGCGGATCGATGGGCTGCGCAGGCAATGCCGTCTCGACGGACGGGTCGCACAGCGTATCGGCGACGGTTGCTTCCGTGATGCCGGCGAGGGCGACGATATCGCCTGCGATACCTTCGTCGATCGATGTGCGCTCCAGGCCACGGAAGGCGAGGACCTTGGTGACACGCGTCGTCTCGATCAGGGTGCCGTCGCGGCGCAGCGCCTTGATGGTCTGGTTCGGCTTGACGCTGCCCGAGGTGACGCGGCCGGTCAGCACGCGACCGAGATAGGGATCGGCCTCCAGCGTCGTCGCCAGCATGCGGAACGGGCCCTCGCTGACGGTCGGCGGCGGTACGTGGCGAACGATCAGGTCGAACAACGGAGCCAGGTCGACTTTGGGACCGGCGGGATCGTTGGCCATCCAGCCGTCGCGCCCCGATCCGTACAACACGGGAAAGTCGAGCTGCTCGTCGGTGGCGTCGAGCGAGGCGAACAGGTCGAAGATCTCGTTCAGCACTTCCACGTGCCGCTCGTCGGGGCGGTCGATCTTGTTGATCGCCACGATGGGGCGCAGGCCCTGCTTCAACGCCTTCGACACGACGAACTTGGTCTGGGGCAGGGGACCTTCGGAGGCGTCCACCAGCACGATGGCGCCGTCGACCATGTTGAGGATGCGCTCCACCTCGCCGCCGAAATCGGCGTGGCCCGGCGTATCGACGATGTTGATACGCATGTCGTTCCAGACGATGGACGTGCACTTGGCGAGGATGGTGATGCCCCGCTCGCGCTCCAGGTCGTTGGAATCCATGGCCTGAGAGGCCACCCGCTGGTTATCGCGGAAGGCGCCGGCCTGTTTCAGAAGCGCATCGACGAGAGTGGTCTTGCCGTGGTCGACGTGCGCGATGATGGCAATGTTGCGCAGTTCCATTCCGAACCTTCATGTTGCGGCGCAGCAGAATGTGCGCGGGGCGTAGCACAGCGGGGCTGTCCGCGCCAGCCATTCCCGGCTCCGGGATCGCTGAAATCGGCATGTCCGCCTGCCTGGGACCGCCCGGCCATTAAGGCCTCTTAACGCTGCACGGTTCCTGCATGGACATGGGTATCGCCCGGCCGGGTGAGTGTGACGTCAAGACTTGCGTACCAGAACGACACGGAAACGCGAATGTTCGAGCGAGCCAACGGCGGATATGTGCCAGAGCCGAGTGCCGTGCCTGTCGAGGCCGTCCTGGCCGATGGCACCGAAGTCAAAGGTAGGGTTCTCGTGGCGGTCGGCAAGACGCTGCCCGATATTCTGAACGGGGGTGGCGGCTTCATCGAGTTCGAGCCTTACGGTGGCGAGCGCCGCTTCGTGGCCAAGAGCCAGATCGTCTCCATCAAGCTCGTCGGCGTACCCAAAGCGGCGAGCCTGAACGGAGCTAAGGCTGCCGAGACATTCGATCCCCATGCCATCCTGGGCGTGCCCGAGAATGCCGAGTGGGAGGAAATCCGCGCGGCCTACCACCGGCTCGCCAAGCTTTATCATCCCGACCGCTACGCCAATGCCGAGCTGCCGGGCGAGGTGGGCGACTATCTCGCGGTCATGGTGCGGCGAGTGAATGCCGCCTATGCGGCGCTCGAGGTGCCACAGAAGGTGCAGAGGACTGCGGGAGCGAAACGACCGGCCGCACAGACCAGCGCGACCTGGTCCCCCCTGTAGCTCATCACGCGCGCGCTGCCGCAGCGTCGGGCACGACGGCCTCGGGCTCTGTCGTTGCTGCGGTGCCGGCCTCGTTCGGGTCCGCATCGGACGGCACTGTCCGATGCTTGCGCTGGGCCGCAAGGCGGGCGCTGCCACGGCGGGACGCACCCTGGGATTTCGTGCGGCGGCTGCGCGGAACGAGCAAGGGATTCTCGGGTGCTTCCAGATCCAGCTCCTCCAGGAAGCGCTCGCGCAGGGCGTACCAGCTTTCCAGGATGGCGTGCCGCACGACGGTGCGCTGCTCTTCCGTCGTCGTGGGATTTTTCTTGGGATCGAGATTTTGCAAGGCGCGGCGCATGTCGTGCAGCGGCTCGTAAGGGTAGTAACCCACCAGCTTGCCGGTCTCGCCGACGTTCTTGTAGACCGAGCGCATGTTGTCGATGGTTTCCGAGATGGCGCAGAACGCCTGCAGATATTGCTCCTGCGTCGGCCGCTCGATCTGCGTATAGGTGAAGAGCGCCGACTTTGCCTTGATGATGTCGCGCCATTCCTCGCGCAGGGCCTCGATGAAGCCGTGCCGCCTCTGGAAGACGCTCGCGACATAGGCGGCAACGACGGTGACGAACACCAGCGCCATGTCCTTCAGGTAGTCGTAGAGGCTTTTCGCCAGGGCCTCGAGCGGCGTGCCGGCGATCCCGGGGATCTGATCGGCCAGCTTGGTGACGAGGGAGACGACGAGCACGAGGCCGAGCAGCCAATAGGAGCGGCGCAGCGTGCGCCGCAAACTCGAACGTGTCATGACGCTCCCCTTCGTCTTCCCTATCCGAACAGGCCGGAGATGAATTGGGCCGAGGGGTGGAGTATGGGCTGGTATCCGGCTGAAAGTACGGCAACGATGGCGGGCGGCGTCAAAAGCTCGACCTGTGTGTCCGGCGGGTCGATGGAGCGGCCGTAGCCGTCGAGCGTCCACGGGCGCAGGCGGCCTGCGAGGACGAGATGCGGGCGTCCTTCCCACGCTACGAACGCACCGTCCGGCAACTCCGTCGCGCGACGTCTCGGCACCTCGCCATTCGCGCGTGTCCGCTCCGCATGCAGCACTTTGTCCATATCCGCGACGCGCGGGCGCTGCTGCAACCCATGTGTCGTCCGCCAGAGCTCGGCAAAGCGCAAGGCGTCGTGGCGGCGGCACTCGAAACAGGGCCGGTGCCCGGCGGACAGTGCGGTGGCCTCATCGAGGAAGAACAGCTCCGTGTAGCGATTGGGCGCCATCACCTCGCGACGGCGTCCCTTGAAGCGAAGCACGCAGCAGATCCAGGCCTTGGTCTTCCAGCGCCGCTTGGCGAGCGTCTTGTCAGGGTTGTGGAAGGCGCCGCCGCGGTTGCCCATCATGGTGCCGCGCGCCGGCTCCGCCACGATGCGACCTTCCGGCGTGACGCGGTTCTGGAGCGGGAGCGTTCGATCTGCCATGGTCGGCCTGACACAATGGAAGGATGGCAAGGATGTCGGAAGCGGTCGTGCATGTGAAGCTGGAAGAGCGTCCCGGGGTTGGGCGCGTGGCGCATGTGACTGTGGATAACCAGCGGCGGCTGAACTGCCTGAACTCGGGTCTGGTCGTGGAGATGCGGGAGGAGTTCCGCAAATTATCCGAGGACAAGGCTCTGCGCGCCGTCGTTCTCACGGGAGCGGGGGACCGCGCCTTCATCGGCGGCGCCGACCTCAACGAGCTGCAGGCGTTCTGCGCCGACAGCTCGCGCCTCTACATCACGCGCCTGCACCAGGCCTGCAAGTCCATCCGCGATTGTCCCGTGCCGGTCATCGGCCGCATCAACGGCTTCTGTCTCGGCGCGGGGTTGGAGGTTGCGTCGAGCTGCGACATGCGCGTCGCCTCCGACAACGCCGTGTTCGGCATGCCTGAAGTGGTGATGGGCATTCCCTCGGTGATCGAGGCCGCGCTGCTGCCCGGCCAGATCGGCTGGGGCAAGACGCGCGAGATCCTGCTCACGGGCGAGACATTCCCGGCCGCGGAGGCGCTGGGCATGGGCTTCGTGCAGAAGGTCGTGTCGCCCGCAGCCCTGGACGGGGCCGTCGGACACTGGCTCGGCGCCATCGGCCGCACCACGCCGGAAGCCAGCCGCAATCAGAAGGCCCTCATGAACCGGTGGGAGCGCGTCTCGGTGGAGGAGGGCATTTACGCCGGCATCGATGCGCTGTCGGAGGCCTACAAGACCGGCGAGCCGCAAGCCGCCATCAAGGCGTTTTTCGAGGCGAAGGCGAAGAAGAGGTGAGATGGTGAGTGGTGAGATGGCCAGATGGTGACACGCTACCACTCACCATCTCACCACTTACTATCTCACCCATTCGCGTCCTTGACCACGGCGATGTCCGGGGCTTCCTCGTTCTTCATGCCCTGCACGTGGTAGCCGGCGTCGACATGGTGGATCTCGCCGGTGACAGCGCGCCCGAGGTCGGACAGCAGATAGAGTGCCGAGCCGCCAACTTCTTCGGTCGTGACGGTCCGCCGTAAGGCCGAGTTGTACTCGTTCCAGCGCAGGATGTAGCGGAAGTCGGCGATGCCGGAGGCCGCCAATGTCTTGATTGGTCCGGCCGAGATGGCGTTAACGCGGATGTTGTTCTTGCCGAGGTCGGCCGCCAGATAGCGCACGCTCGCCTCGAGCGCCGCCTTGGCCACGCCCATGACGTTGTAATGCGGCAGCACCTTCTCGGCGCCATAGTAAGTCATAGTCAGGAGCGAGCCGCCCTGGGTCATCAGCTTCTCGGCGCGCTTCGCCAGCGCCGTGAAGGAGTAGCAGGAGATGAGCATGGTCTGAGTGAAGTTCTTCTCGGTCGTGTCGACGTAGCGGCCGTCGAGCTCGGCCTTGTCCGAGAAGGCAATGGCGTGCACCAGGAAATCCAGCCGGCCCCAGGACTTTTCCAGGGCGGCAAAAACGGCGTCCATGGACGCCGCATCAGTCACGTCGCACGGCAGGACGATCTTCGACTGTATTTCAGCCGCCAGCGGCTCGACGCGCTTCTTCAGGGCGTCGCCCTGGTAGGTAAAAGCCAGCTCGGCACCCTGGTTTGCGCAGGCTCGGGCAATACCCCAGGCAATGGAGCGGTTGTTGGCAACACCCATGATGAGGCCGCGTTTGCCCTTCATAAGCGTTCCGGTGGGGATTGGCGCCTCGGCGCCTGCGTCTGCCATAGCTCAGTTGCTCACAAGTCCGGTTGGTTGGGCCGATCCTACACAAATGCCCGCCCGGGTCCAACCAACGTCCGTCGGTTCCCACACCCTGCGTGGCCGGCTTGCCGCGCGGGGAGGCACGGACGTGCTAGGTCCATGATTCAGCAGTCATTGTTGCGCGCCTTGTAGCGGCGGCGCGCGGTCTTTGGCAAGGGACGCTCACCCAAATGTCAGGACTGCAACAGCAGGATCACGCCGAGGACGATCAGGCCGATGCCGAGGGCTTCGCGCGAGGCCATGCCCTGCTTGAACAGGCTGCGCGAAATGAGCTGGGCGAACAGGATCTCCACGAGCGCCAGCGTGCGCACCTTGGCCGCGCTCTCCAGGGAGAACGCCAGGAACCACATCTGGGACGCAAAGGCGCCCATGAAGCCTGCCATGACCGACGGACGCCAGGCTTTGAAGAGCGACATCAGCGTCTGGCGATCGCGGATGAGCAAGTAACCCGACAGCAGGACCACCTGGATCAGCAGGCCCATGACCAGCGTGGTCGAAGCGGCGATGACGAAGTTCGGCGCATCGAGGCTGAGCACGCCGCCGCGATAGCCGATCGCCGACATGCCGAACAATGCACCTGACGCGATACCGAGTGCCGCCCCGCGAAACGAGAGAGAATCCTGCGCCGCCTTTTTGGGCCACGACATCAGCACGACGCCGGCCGTGGCCACGAGGATGGCGATGGCGAGGCCGAGGCTGATGTGGTCGCCGAGAAAGATCAGACCGAAGATGGCGACCTGGATCGGCTCGGTCTTCGACAGCGCCGTGACGACGACGAACGAGCGCTCCTGCATCGCCGCCAAAAGCAGGGCCGTGCCGGCGATCTGCGTCAGGGCGCCGACCGCAGTCCAGGCCAGCATCGTCGCATTGAGCTGCGGTACGCCGTGTCCGCTCACAGCCAGGATCAGCAGCAGGAAGCACACCGCGAACGGCAGACCGTAGAGGAAGCGCACATGGGTGGCGCCGACCGTGCCGAGCGTCGTGGTGAGCTCGCGCTGCATCGCATTGCGCAGCGTCTGCCCGCCGGCAGCCGCCAGTGTGAAGATGGCCCAGAGCCAGCCGAACACGCGTCCTCCCATTCATCTTGATGAGGAGGGGATAGCAGGTTTCTCCCGGATGGACTACGCGCGGCGGAAGGCCTTGCCTCAGCATCCCGTCATGGAAGGTATGCGAGCCGGGGGCGGCTAGCCGTCGAGCTCCCAGGTGCCGGAGTCGAGACGGCACGCGATGCCTTCGATGCGTTTGGAGTAAGCGCCCGACGACAATTCTAGCACCATGTGCCGGCAGATCTTGCCGGAGGCATCTTTGAATGAAACAGTCGGCTGGACGATGCCGCTCAGCCGGCCGTTGTCGCGATACCAGACGTAGGACGAACCGTCGCCGACCTCCGACATGGCCACATGCACGGCTTCAAGGGCGGCCATTTCGTCGAACATGTCGAGATCCGGTCGCGCTTCGGTGGATGCGGATCTGGTTTCGCGTTGCGCCGACTCGGGTGCTGCAGGGGAGCTGCAACCTTTGTCGTCGGTCGTCTTGTCTTGCGATCCGATGGCGCCGGGCGACAGAAACGCCAGCACGAGGCCAAGGCCAACCGGTAGAATGACTCTAGATCTTACACTGGCGAAGGAAGACATGGACGAACGGGACATGGGCCTGCTACTCACGCGACCGGTCCGCGACTGGCGGAGGCAGCTGCGCACAATGCGCCCGCTTCGTTAAAGTCCAATTGAGGGCTGGCGATCTCCACTGGCGGAGCGCCGCCCCAGAACCAGAGATGCCGATGCCCAATTCCGAGAACGCGCCGCGAGCCGAGGATTTCACCGATGTTGGTGAGCCCTTCGGCCTGTTCAACGCCTGGCTCGCTGATGCAACCAAAAGCGAGCCGAACGACCCCGAAGCCATGGCGCTTGCGACGGTGGATGCCTCCGGACTGCCGAACGTGCGCATGGTGCTTCTGAAGGGTGTGGACGAGCCTGGGCGTGAGGACCGAGGCTTCGTGTTCTATACGAACTTCGAAAGCGCCAAGGGACGTGAGTTGCTCGGCCAGGGCAAGGCGGCCCTGTGCTTCCACTGGAAGAGCCTGCGCCGGCAGGTGCGGGTGAGGGGGTTCATCGCCGCCGTAGCCGATGCCGAGGCGGATGCCTATTTCGCCTCTCGCGCCCGGGGCAGCCGCATCGGTGCGTGGGCCTCCCAGCAATCCCGGCCCCTCGAGAGCCGGTTCGCGTTGGAGAAGGCGGTTGCTCTTTTCACGGCGCGTCACCCCATCGGGGAGATCCCGCGTCCGCCGCACTGGTCAGGCTTTCGCCTGACTCCGCTCGAAATCGAATTCTGGCACGACCGGCCGTTCCGTCTGCACGACCGCATTGTCTTCCGCCGCGCGCAGGCCGGGGAACCCTGGCTGAAGGACAGGCTCTATCCGTGACGACCCATCGTGCGCTTTGGTGTGAAGGGCAGGTGTGCTAAACGGGCGTCCGGGACTTGCACCAGGAAGATCGGTTGCTGATCCATGCCGAGCACCTCCACAACCGACAGAAAAACCCTGATCCTCACAGGGGCTTCGCGCGGAATCGGGCACGCGACGGTCAAACGTTTCGCGTCCGCCGGCTGGCGCGTCATCACGTGCTCGCGCCACTCGTTTCCGGAGAATTGCCCCTGGGAGATGGGACCCGAGGATCACATCCAGGTCGACCTCTCGGACCCGCAGGACACGACGCGGGCCGTTGCCGAGATGCGCAAACGCCTCGAGCAGCAGGAGGGCCGCCTCAACGCGCTCGTCAACAACGCCGGCATCTCACCCAAGGGGATGGACGGCGCGCGCCTTGGTACGATCGAGACCAAGCTCGAGGATTGGCAGCGCGTCTTCCAGGTGAATTTCTTCGCGCCCATCATGCTGGCGCGGGGCCTTGTGGCGGAGCTTGAGCGGGCGCATGGCGCGGTCGTCAACGTCACGTCGATCGCGGGCACGCGCGTGCACCCCTTCGCCGGTGCCGCCTATGCGACGTCCAAGGCGGCGCTCGCGGGCCTGACGCGCGAGATGGCGTCGGACTTCGGCCCGCGCGGCATTCGCGTCAATTCGATCTCGCCGGGCGAGATCGACACGGCCATCCTGTCGCCGGGAACGGACAAGATCGTGCAGGAGCAGATTCCCATGCGGCGTCTGGGTGAGCCGGAAGAGGTGGCCAAGGCCATCTACTTCCTCTGCACAGAGCAATCGAGCTACGTGAATGGAGCCGATCTGCACATCAATGGCGGCCAGCACGTTTGAGCGGGATCGTGAGTGCGGATCGGGCACATGGCAGTGACGCATTCGGCCGTTGACCTGAGCGACATCGATCGCGCTTTTCCGAGCGGGTTCGCCGTATGGTCCCGGCGACTGGGGCTATTCAGCCTCCAGCTCATTCTCGCCGACGTCGTGCTGCATCGCTTCTTCTCCCTGCCGACGCCCGTCGCCTTGAACATATTTTCCGTGGGCATCGCCGGCTCGGCCTTGGCCGTGCTGCTGGGGCTGATCGCGCTGGCGGTGATCTGGCGCAACGGGCGCGGCGGCGCGCTGAGTGCCACTGCCGGGATCTTCGCCGGCCTGGCCATGCTCGCAATTCCGGCAGTGGCCGCGTCGTTCGCGATGAAATTGCCGAGGATCAACGACATCACGACGGACCTGCTGAACCCTCCGCAATTTCAGGCGATCGCAAAGCTGCGGCCGAAAGGAACCAATCCCACAGTCTATCCGGGCCAGTCCTACGCCCGCTTGCAGGCGGAGGCCTATTCCGACATCCGGCCGCTGGCCGTGCAGCGTTCCGCTATCGAGACTTTCGAGATCCTGGGCGATACGGTGCGCCGCCTGCGCTGGAGCGTGATTTCCGAGGTGCCGCCGCCGGCGCCGGGACAGCCCGGGTTTATTGAGGCGGTGGATCGCACGCTCGTATTTGGCTTCTACGACGACGTGGTCATTCGTATTCACGGCGACAACCGCGACTCGCGCATCGATATTCGCTCGGCCTCGCGCTATGGCACGCATGACCTCGGACGCAACGCCACGCGCGTGCGCGATTTCTACAAGGAGCTGCAGACGCGCCTGGAGGCGAGCGTCACGACCGATGACCGGCGCGGACGCCGGGCCCGGCCGAATGCGGCCGTACCTAAGCGGCAGAAAGGCGGGTCGGCTGTGTCACCGGACCCTCGGAAATCACAAGGCCGAGCTCAGCCAGGCGCTCAACGTGGGCCGCAATCGAGAGAGAGGCAGCGTTGATGAGGCGCGGGTCGAGGTCCTGATAGACCACCGGCAGGATCTCCGCGATCGTTGCCTTGCCCTGGCGGATGCACTCCAGGATCGATTGCTCGCGCATCCGCCGATGCAGCATGTAGGCTTTCACGAGGCGCTGGGGCTGCAGCACGCGGCCGCCATGCCCCGGAAAATACACCTCGTCCGAACGATCCAGCAGACGCTGCAGCGATTGCATGTAGGCGTTCATGTTGCCCTCCGGCGGGGCGACGACGCTGGTATTCCAGGCCATCACATGGTCGCCTGAGAACAGGATCGGCGTTGCGTCGAGCGCGAAGGCGAGATGATCCGGGGCGTGACCGGGTGTGAAAACCGCTGTCAGCGAAAACCCTTCGCCCTGCAGTTGGTCGCCATCCTGCATCACGATGTCGGGGCGGAAATCACGGTCGACGTTCTCGCTGCCCGATGCGCTTTTGACCACTTTGCCCGGTGCGATGGCGAGGCGACCGAAGCCGCATGTCTTGGCGCCGGTGGCCTGGACCAGGCGCGGCATGCCGTCGGTGTGGTCGCGGTGCGTGTGCGTGATGAGGATGTGAGTGATGCGGCTGGAGCCTGCCGTGCGCATGATAGCGTCGAAGTGGGCGTCATCCTCCGGACCCGGATCGATCAGTGCGATATTGGCGCCGGCGCCGATCAGGTAGGTGTTGGTGCCCTTGTAGGTGAACGGACCGGGATTGTTGGCCACGACGCGGCGCACGCCTGGAGCCAGATCGCTCGGCACGCCGTAGGCGAAGTCGATTTCCTTGCGGAAGGGCAATTCCTCGGCCATGGGCAGCTCCGGCTCTAGGGCAAGCAGTGGGACAGGCTAGATAGACCAGGGCGCCGGTCTGGAAAAGCGCCGCCGCGCATGTATCCCATGCGCGCTGTGCCGGTGATCGCCGGGGGAGGTGAGGGTGGTGTGGGGCAGGGCGCCAGCGGCGCGGATGTTCCCGCGCTGCTGGCGGTAGGGGATCTGCGTGAATCTCAGGAGCCCACGGCGTCGCTCAGACACTTCTTGACGTGGCTGGTCTTGGCCGCGCCGGCGAGCTTCTTGTCGGCGGCCGACTTGTCGCAAGCGGCCTTGGCGTCGTTCTGGCATTTGGTCATGAAGCTTTTCTCGGCGGCGCCGGCGAGCTTCTTGCCGGTCGCCTGGGCCTTGCACGTCGCGCCTTGCGCGGAGGCAACATCGGCGCCGATCGACACTGTAGCCATCAGGGATAGAGCAGCAGCAAGGACAAGGTATTTCATGGGCAACCTCTCCGGAGAGTTCAGGTCAGAACAGATAATCCTCACGCCAACTCAGACGCCACGTCCAGGGCAGAGCGTGGTTTCCGGACCTTTTCACGAATTAATGAAAAGGCCTGACGACTCAATAACATGGTGAATTGCGTCAATTAGGGCAGTCAGCCTGCCTTGGAGGGTGCCATCGCGCTGGCCGAAGGTTGAACTGCACGACACATAGACGTCGCAGTATTGAGTATTGAGAGGGTCTGGCAGCCACCCAGAGCTTTTTGGAGTTTCCTCGATGCGCCTCGACGCAGTGCCGATCGGCAAGAAACCGCCCGATGACATCAACGTGGTCATCGAGGTTCCGGTCGGCGGCGAGCCGATCAAGTACGAGATGGACAAGCAGGCGGGGACGCTGTTCGTCGACCGCTTCCTGTACACGCCGATGCGCTATCCCGGAAACTACGGGTTCGTTCCCCACACGCTGTCGGCCGACGGCGATCCGATCGACGTGCTCGTCTGCAATACGCGCGCGATCATCCCAGGTGCGGTCATGAACTGCCGGCCGATCGGCGTGCTGGTGATGGAGGACAATGCCGGCGGCGACGAGAAGGTCGTGGCGGTGCCGAGCTCGCATCTGACCGCGCGCTACGACAAGGTGCGGACCTATGCAGACCTGCCGCAGATCACCGTGCAGCAGATCGAGCATTTCTTCACGCACTATAAAGATCTGGAGCCCGGCAAGTGGGTGAAGATCCATCACTGGGGCGATGCCGACGAGGCGCGCCGCCTCATCGTCGAGGCGATCGAGCGAGCCAAGGCCAAGCCTTAAGCCCGCTCGATCTGAGGCTGTGTATCTCGCCCTTACTCCGTGCAGGGGACAGCAACCAGCTGTCCGACGCTCGGGAAATACTTCTTGCACTCCGATGACGCCGGCGCGGCCGGCTTTTGCGCGGGGGCTGACGTGTCGCCCTCGGCCGTCTTGATCTTCGCAGGACCCGAGGTGCCGGATGCAGGCTGGCCCGCCGCGTTCTCGGCTTTGTCGAGCTTGCTCGCCTGGACCGCCTTGGTCGCCTTCGCGGCGAACAAGGGAACGCTTTCGCAACTCACCAGCTCAGGCGCGTCGCCCGAGACCGCTCTCCAGGATCCGTTGACCTCGAGCCAGTCCGTCTTGCCGTAGAACCAGTCGCCGTTCTTGAACGTGAACTGCTTGGGGCCGTGCCAGCACTGGCTCTTGCCGTCGAACCAGACCTTGCTCGCGGGATCGAACTGGCGGCCTTGGCCGTCGGCGAACTTCACCAGCGGCACAACTTTGGCGGTTTTCTCCGGCGCGACGGTCTCGACGATCCGTTCCGGAGCCGCCTTCTTGACGACGATTTCGGGTTCCACATGCCTAGCGATCTTTTCCCGCGGCGCCTTCTTGACGACGACCCTTTCGCTCCGCTCCACCCGGCTGTGATGGGGAGTGTGATAGTAGACTTTGGGCGCTTGATGCGTCGGGTTCGTCAAAGCCGATTCCGGGGCACGGCCATATGGTCCCGAGAACGCGTTCGCGGCCCAAGCCGGCCGGCCGCAATGCTCGCCGCGGATGTTGCATGCCGCCTCGGCCTGCGTGCTCAAAGCCAGGGTCGCCACTGCTCCCAGCCATAGAATGTTGGTCGTGCGCATGGACGCCTCCTGTTGAGGTCCGGGTCTGTTGTGGCGACATTGCCAGGACCCGCCATGGGCTGCTGTTACGCCGGGAACAGGGGGGGCGGGGAGCGCGAGGCCCCCAAAAAAAACTCTTCGCCGATGTCGAAGGCCCTGTGGTTCGATCGTCGTACTGGCAGGGCGGGGTCACCGCTCGTCGCAAAAAGGAGCCCCTTATGTCCAAGACCTCAGCGACCGCCACTGACCGCACCGTTCGATTGCATCGCGTGCTCTCGGCCAAGCCCGAGAAAGTCTACCGCGCTTTTCTGGAGGCCGATGCCAAGGTCAAATGGCTGCCGCCCCACGGCTTTACCGGCACCGTCCACCATATCGAGCCAAAGGTCGGCGGCACCTACAAGATGTCCTTCAGGAACTTCACGACGGGCAAATCGCACTCCTTTGGCGGCGTGTACGTGGAGCTCGTGCCGCATGAACGCATCCGCTACACCGACAAGTTCGATGACCCGAACCTGCCCGGCGAGATGCATGTGACGGTCACGCTCAAGGCGGTGTCGGTCGGGACGGAAATCAGCATCGAGCAGGCGGGTATCCCTGCGGCGATCCCCCTGGACGCCTGCTATCTCGGCTGGCAGCAGTCCCTTATTCAACTGGCGCGGCTCGTCGAGCCGGACATCCCCGGCTAACCGCGGGACCAAATCGCTGATCCAGGGGACGATGGACATGTTGGTTGGGGCTTGGGCGTCTCAGCGCTCGGGCCCCAGCTGACCGTGGACCAGGAGATTTGAGAGATTTACGGGTGCGGGCTGAATTCGAGCGGCCGAAGGCGAAATGACCAACGCGATGAAACGGTTGGTCGGAGCGGAGGGATTTGAACCCCCGACCCCTTGCTCCCGAAGCAAGTGCGCTACCAGGCTGCGCTACGCTCCGCCTTCGACGGTTATTGCCTATCTGAATGAGGTCGATAAGCCCGGGACGCCGACCGAGATAAGATGTCTCGCAGACGTCAGCGATGCCGCCTTATAGCGAGCCCTCCGGAGCCCTGCAAGGGATCGGGCGCGGGTTGGGACTCTTTCTCCGGCACCCGTCCGACCGTGTTGCGGATGGCACAATAGCCTCGAATTAAACGATTCTTATGCATTCCGCGTTTTCCTGTAGCGTGCGCGACCGATATCATCAGCGCACAGAGCCGAGGGATTCGATTCGATGCAGATGAAATGCATTGTGGCCGCAGCCGTTGCACTGGCCGGCTTTGCGGTGCCAACGCTGGAGAGTGGCGCCGTCTTTGCGGCAGACCTCGACAAGCCGGCCGTCAGGAAGCGTGTCGCACGGCACCATCACAGGGGCTATGCGCCACGCTACGCCATCCCCGTCGACCCGTATCACTACCAGTATGAGCCGCGCGGCTACTATCCCTACTACCGCTCGGACTACTGGCGCCCCGCGGCCTATGTGCGCCAGCGCAGCCGCCTCCACTACAACGTGTGGAACACGCAGCCGCCGGACTATCGCTACTACCGCAGCTGGGGCTACCCGGTCCGGTATTGGGATCACAAGAGGTGGCACGCGGAGTACCACGGCCGGCATAGGCCCTGGCACTGGTAGATCCTTTGGTCGTTTTGGCGCCCTGGCGTCACGACTTTTGCCATGTTCATGGGATATTCAGAGACTGTGGTTCTTAATTGAGCCTGGTTTGGTCTTCGGGTCGTGCGCGGACGTTTGCAAAGGACGACGCGCCTCCGAGACAATTGAGAAGGGGTGAGATCATGCTCAAGAATCTCATGTACGCGACACTCGGCTGCGCGATGTTTGCTGCGTCGGTCGTGTCGACAGCGACGCCTGCGGATGCGCATCGTGGCGGACGCGCGGCGGGTGTAGTCGCCGGTACCATTATCGGCCTCGGTATTCTGGGCGCCGCTGCTGCATCGCGTGATCGCGACTACTGCTATGAAGGCCGCCGCCGCTGCGAAGTCGTCGGCGAGCGCTGCTTCTACAATCGCTACGGCGAGTACCGCTGCAGGGACGACGTGCGCTGCTGGCGCCCGCGCCACTGCGACTAAACTTCGCTCAGTATTGAGATCGACAAGGGCGGCGCCGCAAGGGCCGCCCTTTGTGTTTATGAGCCTGGGTTCGGCTTGGCTTTGCGCCGCTGCATGGCAGCCAGATGCAGCGCAACGGCGGCCGCGTTGGAGACGTTCAGGCTGGAAATGGCGCCGTCCGTGCCGATCCGGCAGAGCGTATCGCACAGGTCGCGCGTGAGCTGCCGCAAGCCCTTGCCTTCCGCGCCGACGATCAGAGCAATGCCGCGATCCAGCGGCTGGTCCTCGATCAGTCTTTCCGCCTCGCCGTCGAGGCCGACACGCAGCAGGCCGAGCTCGCCCATCTCGGCGAGGCTGCGCGCGAGGTTCGGCACGAGGGCGATTGGGACCACCTCCAGGGCGCCCGAGGCGGACTTCGCCAGCGTCCCGTTCAACGGCGGGCTGTGCCGGCGCGTCATGACGAGGCCGCTGGCGCCGAAGGCTGCAGCCGAGCGCAGGACGGCGCCGACATTGTGCGGGTCGGTCACCTGATCGAGCACCACGATCGGACCGCCGCGGTCGGCGGCTTGCGCGATCTCCTCGAGGCTCGGCTCGGGCAAAGGTTCCGTTTCCAGCATCGCGCCTTGATGCACCGTGTCGGCGCCGAGGAGGCGGTCGAGGTCGCGCGGGACGATGCGCTCGCCTTTGACCTTGCGCGTGCGCAAGGTCTCCTCGAGGCGCCGCTCGGCGTTGTCCGTCAGCAGCAGGCGCCCAATCGTCCGGGCGGGATTCCTCAGCGCTGCCTCCACGGCGTGGATGCCGAACAGCCGGACCGGGCCGTCATTGGCATCCTTGGGTGCGCTGCGGCGCGGCGGGTGGTGTTTCATCGGTCGGGCGTCGGGTTGAGGGCTTGGGCTGAGCCCATCCCCATAGAGCGCGATCGTTTCGCATGGAAGCACTTTCAGCTTCCATGCGTCCGCGCGTAGCGCGGCTCCGCCGCGACAGGTGAATCGCCCTCTAAACTCAGGGGATAGAGCAGGATTCACGTTTCGGCCAAGGCGCCTCGTGTGAGGCAGGTGTTCAATCCCGAAACGACCCTGCTCTAGCATGCTTCGCGCTCCGGGGAATGCGCCGGCACGGCGGCCTTTTGAGTTGACAGTCAGGTCCCGCCTCACCATAACACCGTCGAATTGTCCCCGCTCTCAAGGGCGGGGCGATTTTGTTTGGGTCCTATGACCCGACTGTTCTCTTCGGAGGGGTGCCCGAGTGGCTAAAGGGGACGGACTGTAAATCCGTTGGCTTCGCCTACGCTGGTTCGAATCCAGCCCCCTCCACCAACAGCCTCCATGAGCAGTCCGCGGGTGTAGCTCAATGGTAGAGCAACAGCCTTCCAAGCTGATGACGAGGGTTCGATTCCCTTCACCCGCTCCATCGCTCCTACACTCCTGCTAGGATAGCCTCGGGGCTTTTCCGGGGGCCGGTCCCCAGGCCGTTTGATCAAGGCCCGGAGCCCTGTGGCGCAACGGGTGCTCAATGCCTATATAACCGTCGTCCGCAATGGCTCTTGAAGAAATGGCCGGCAATGGCTAGAGCAGCGGTCGTCCGCAATTCGCGTAAGACCTAAGGAGATCCTTTCGATGGGCAAGGAGAAATTCGACCGGAACAAGCCGCATTGCAACGTCGGCACGATTGGCCATGTCGATCATGGCAAGACGACGCTGACGGCGGCCTTGACGAAGGTCTCCGCGGACAAGGGTTGGACGTCGACGGCTGTGTCGTATGACCAGGTGGCGAAGGCGTCGGAGAGCCAGGGCCGCCGCGACCCGACGAAGATCCTGACGATTGCCACGTCTCACGTGGAGTATTCGACGGATAAGCGTCACTACGCGCACGTGGATTGCCCGGGGCATGCCGACTACGTGAAGAACATGATCACGGGTGCGGCGCAGATGGACGGCGCCATCCTGGTCGTGTCGGCGGTGGACGGTCCGATGCCGCAGACGCGCGAGCACATCCTTCTGGCGCGCCAGGTCGGCGTTCCCTACATCGTGGTGTTCCTGAACAAGTGCGATGTGGTGGACGATGAGGAGCTGCTGGACCTGGTGGAGCTCGAGGTTCGCGAGCTTCTGAAGCAGTACCAGTTCCCGGGCGACGACGTGCCTGTGATCCGTGGCGCGGCGCTGCTGGCGCTGAAGGGCGAGAAGGGCCCGCTGGCGGACGAGGCGATCCTGAAGCTGTACGACGCCCTGGATACCTACATCCCGCTGCCTGAGCGTCCCAAGGACAAGCCGTTCCTGATGCCGATCGAGGACGTGTTCTCGATCTCGGGGCGCGGCACTGTGGTGACGGGCCGCATCGAGCGGGGCATGATCAAGGTCGGCGAGGAAGCCGAGATCGTTGGCCTGAAGGACACGCAGAAGACGGTCGTGACGGGCGTGGAGATGTTCCGCAAGCTGCTGGATGCGGGCGAGGCTGGCGACAACGTCGGCTGCCTCTTGCGCGGCATCGACAAGGAGGCGGTTGAGCGCGGCCAGGTTCTGGCCAAGCCCGGCTCGGTGAAGCCGCACAAGAAGTTCATGGCTGAAGCCTACATCCTGACCAAGGAAGAGGGCGGGCGCCATACGCCGTTCTTCAACAATTACCGCCCCCAGTTCTACTTCCGCACGACGGACGTCACGGGGATCGTGACGCTGAAGGAGGGGACTGAGATGGTGATGCCCGGCGACAATGCGGAGTTCACGGTCGACCTGATCCAGCCGATTGCGATGGAGGAGAAGGTCCGCTTTGCCATCCGCGAGGGCGGCCGCACCGTCGGTGCCGGCGTCGTAACCAAAATTATCGAGTAGAACCAAGCCGGCCCCGGGGGGCTTTTCCCCGGGGCCGGAATCGGACATCTGTCAAGAAAAAAGTGCTATTTCGGACTTGTGCAGGTGCGGCACGCCCTCTATAAGGGGCGTTCGAAGCAGCAACCATACAGCGCAGATCGCCAGCGCGGCATACGGGAAGGATGCTCCCGAGGCACGCGAGGCCGTCTGCGCTTTGCAGTGGACCCGGCGGGAGAGCGGCGTTGAAAATCCAGAAAACGGCGTATTTGACAATGGGTTAGCCAGGATAGGGGTGTAGCTCAATTGGCAGAGCGTCGGTCTCCAAAACCGAAGGCTGGGGGTTCGAGACCCTCCACCCCTGCCAATTTGGGGATACCGGTGGTTGGTCGTTGCGGCTTCGGCCGATTCTGAACTGAGGGCGGATTTCAGGACAAGCGTTGATGGCGAAACTGAACCCTGTCGAGTTCATTCAGGAGGTGCGCCAGGAGGTCTCCAAGGTTACGTGGCCGACCTGGAAAGAGGTGTGGATTACGACCGCCATGGTGCTCGTGATGGTAACGCTGGCCTCTCTTTTCTTTCTGCTCGCTGACCAGACCTTCGGCTGGCTGATGCAGTGGATCCTCGGAATGGGCCGCTAGCGGCTCGCAGGTATCCGGTAAGCCAAAGATGGACGATTGAGAGAGACCCATGGCGAAGCGCTGGTACATCGTGCACGCCTACTCCAACTTCGAGAGGAAGGTGGCGGAGGCGATCAAGGAGCGCGCGAAAGCTGCGGGCCTCGATCACCTCTTCGAGGAGGTCCTGGTTCCGGCCGAGGAAGTGGTGGAGGTGCGGCGCGGGCGCAAGGTGCAGGCCGAGCGCAAGCTCTTCCCGAGCTATGTCATGGTCAAGATGGAAATGACGGACCCGGCGTACCTGCTCATCAAGAACACGCCCAAGGTCACCGGGTTCCTCGGATCGGACAACAAGGCCATTCCGATCTCCGAGGACGAGGCGATGCGCATCTTGCATCAGGTGAAGGAAGGCGTGGAGCGGCCCAAGCCGTCGGTCACGTTCGAGATCGGCGAGCAGGTGCGGGTCGCGGACGGCCCGTTTGCGTCGTTCTCCGGTCATGTCGAGGAAGTCGACGAGGTGCGGGCGCGGGTCAAGGTTGCGGTTTCGATCTTCGGGCGGCCGACGCCGGTCGAGCTGGAGTTTGGGCAGGTCGAGAAGGCGAGTTGAGACAGGTCACGAGGGCAGCCCGGCGGTATCGGGACTTTCCGTAAGGAGCTGCCAGTGCAGGGATTCGGCGAATAGCGCGGGAAGAACAGGACTTTCCCGCATTGTTTTCAGGGACGTGAAATGGCGAAAAAGATCGACGGCTACATCAACTTGCAGGTCGCGGCCGGGCAGGCCAATCCCGCCCCGCCGATTGGCCCGGCGCTCGGCCAGCGCGGCGTCAACATCATGGAGTTCTGCAAGACCTTCAACGCCCGCACCAAGGACATGGAGCAGGGCACGCCGATTCCGGTGAAGATCACGGTCTACACGGACCGCTCCTTCACCTTCGAGATGAAGACGCCGCCCGCGTCGCACTTCCTCAAGAAGGCGGCGAAGATCACGAGCGGCTCCAAGGAGACGGGCCGGACCAGCGCCGGCACCGTGACGATGGCGCAGGTTCGCGAGATCGCGAAAGTGAAGATGAAGGACCTCAACACCGACGACCTCGAGGCCGCTGCCCGCACCATCGCCGGGTCTGCGCGCTCGATGGGCCTCCAGGTGACGGAGTAAAAGCAATGGCAGCCAACGTAAGCGCAGAGAAAATCAAGGCGACGCGTGCCGTCGGCGGCAAGCGTACGGCCGCTGCCCGCGAGGGTCTCGACCGCAACAAGTCCTACGGCCTCGATGAAGCTGTGAAGCTCCTCAAGGCCCGCGCCAAGGCCAAGTTCGACGAGACGGTCGAGATCTCGCTGAACCTGGGCGTCGATCCCAAGCATGCGGACCAGACGGTGCGCGGCGTGTGCAACCTGCCGAACGGCTCGGGCCGCACGCAGCGCGTTGCAGTGTTCGCCAGGGGACCCAAGGCCGAGGAGGCCAAGGCCGCCGGAGCCGACATCGTCGGCGCCGAGGATCTCGTCGATCAGGTGTCCAAGGGGCAGATCAACTTCGATCGCTGCATCGCGACGCCCGACATGATGGGCCTCGTCGGCCGGCTCGGTAAGGTGCTCGGCCCGCGCGGCCTGATGCCCAACCCGCGCGTCGGCACGGTGACGATGGATGTCACCGCGGCGGTCAAGGGCGCCAAGGGCGGTGCCGTCGAGTTCCGGGCCGAGAAGGCCGGCATCGTCCAGGGCGGCGTCGGCAAGGCGAGCTTCGAGGAGAAGGCGCTGGTCGAGAACATCCGCGCGTTCGTCGATGCGGTCGTCAAGGCCAAGCCTCCGGGCGCCAAGGGCACGTATCTGAAGAAGATCTCGCTGGCCTCCACGCAGGGGCCGGGCATGAAGCTTGAGACGTCCACCGTCGTGAGCGGCGGTGCCGCAGTCTGACGGCTGTAGCTAGGGATGACGAAGTTCCGGGTTTCTGCCCGGATCAGGACCTCGGGGTCAGCGATCCCAAGGTCCGCACCTGTCCGAGATTGTAGGTGCCGGCACGCGTGCCGGCTTAAGCCGAAAAGGGCCTGCATGAGACGGGAGACGAACAGGGTCGGCCCTCACGGGCTTGTCCGGTTCGAACCTCTACGGGAAGCGCCGTGCCGTCGTGAGACGATGCGGGCGGACAGGAAACCGCAGCGTCGCTGGAGCGGGCCCCAGGCCCGGTACCGGCGGCAGGTGCAACCCGCGAAAGGGTCTACCCAGGCCTTTTCGCAAAACGGAGTGAGCAGGTGGACAGAGCTGAAAAGCAAGAGCTCGTAACGACGCTCCACGACGTGTTCAAGGACACGGGCGTGATTGTCGTTGCCCACTATGCCGGCATGACGGTTGCCCAGATGACCGACTTCCGCAAGCGCATCAAGGAAGCTGGCGGATCGGTCAAGGTAGCCAAGAACCGGCTGGCCATGCTCGCGCTGAAGGACACGGACGCCGAACCGATCGCCAATCTCTTCAAGGGGCCGACATGTGTCGCCTACTCGAAGGATCCGATCGCGGCGGCGCGGATTGCCGTGAAGTACTCCCGGGAGAACGAGAAGCTCGTGATCCTCGGCGGTGCCATGGGCAAGACCGTCCTTGATCCTTCCAGCGTGAAGGCATTGGCCGATTTGCCGTCGCTCGACGAGCTGAGGGCAAAGCTGCTGGGCCTCCTTATGGCCCCGGCAGAAAAGCTGGTGCGCACGATCAACGAGCCTGCAGCGCAGCTCGTTCGTGTCATGCAGGCGCGCGTGGACAAGGAGGGCAAGGCTGCTTGAGGCGGATGTCTCGGCAGAGTGCCACCGGGTTGAAACAGGTTCGAACCGATACAAACACACAGGTGATGTACAATGGCTGACCTTTCCAAAATTGCTGACGATCTTTCCAAGCTGACGATCCTCGAGGCCGCCGAGCTCATCAAGACGCTCGAAGAGAAGTGGGGCGTGTCGGCGGCGGCCGCCGTTGCCGTCGCCGCGGCTCCCGCTGCCGGCGGCGCTGCTGCGGCTGTCGAGGAGCAGACGGAGTTCACCGTCATCCTCAAGGCCGGCGGCGACAAGAAGATCAACGTCATCAAGGAAGTCCGCGCTATCACGGGCCTGGGCCTCAAGGAGGCGAAGGATCTCGTGGAAGCTGGCGGCAAGACCGTGAAGGAAGGCGTTTCCAAGGACGAGGCTGCGAAGCTGAAGAAGCAGCTCGAGGACCAGGGCGCGACGGTCGAAGTGAAGTAACGCTTGCCGGAATTGAGCGAGGCGGAGTGTCCGCCTCGCTCGTCCGGAGTGATGTCGTGGCAGGGGGCCGATGGCCCCGTTCCAGGGCATCAGGCCCGGTGAGAAGAACTGGAACGTGAGCGGGTCGCATGCGGCCCGCTTGGTCATGAGACGAAGCAGTGAGGCGGGGCCTGTCCCCGCCGTGCCCTCAAGTGGCGAGAGGAGCGGAAATGGCTGAGCGGTTTACCGGCCGGAAGCGTATCAGAAGGAAATTCGGATCGATCGCCGAAGTGGCGGAGATGCCGAATCTCATCGAGGTTCAGAAGAGTTCCTACGACGATTTCCTGATTGTCAAAGAACCCCCGGGCGGACGTCCCGATCAGGGGCTGCAGGCCGTTTTCAAATCGGTGTTCCCGATCTCGGATTTCTCCGGGCGTTCGACGCTGGAATTCGTGCGCTACGAGTTCGAGCCGCCGAAGTTCGACGTCGACGAGTGCCAGCAGCGCGACATGACCTTTGCCGCGCCGCTGAAGGTGAAGTTGCGCCTGATCGTATTCGATGTGAACGAGGAGACTGGCTCCAAGTCCATCAAGGACGTGAAGGAGCAGGACGTCTACATGGGCGACATGCCCTTCATGACGCCGAACGGCACCTTCATCGTCAACGGCACCGAGCGCGTCATCGTCAGCCAGATGCACCGTTCGCCGGGCGTGTTCTTCGATCACGACCGCGGCCGTACGCATGCCTCGGGCAAGCTGCTGTTCGCAGCACGCATCATTCCGTATCGCGGGTCCTGGCTCGACTTCGAGTTCGACGCCAAGGATGTGGTCTACGTGCGCATCGACCGTCGCCGCAAGCTGCCGGTGACGACGCTGCTGTACGCGCTGGGCCTCGACGACGAGGAGATCCTCGACACCTTCTACAAGTCCATCACCGTCAAGGACACGAAGAAGGGCTGGAAGCTTCCCTTCATCCCGGAGAAGATGCGTGGCGTGACGCCGGTGTCCGACCTTGTGGATGCAAAATCCGGCGAGGTCGTGGCGAAGGCCGGTGAGAAGATCACGGCCAAGCGTGCGCGCGATCTGGGCGAGAGCGGGCTCACCGAAATGCTGGTGGGCGCGGAAGATCTCGCGGGCCGTTATCTGGCCGAGGACATCGTCGACCTGGAGACCGGCCAGATCTACGGCGAAGCCGGCGATGAGATCGATGCCAAGCTGCTCGAGGTGCTGAAGGAAGCCAAGGTCAAGGATTTCCCGATCCTCGACATCGACCACGTCACGGTCGGCGCCTACATCCGCAACACGCTGCACATCGACAAGAACGCCAATCGCGAAGAGGCGTTGCTCGACATCTATCGCGTGATGCGTCCAGGCGAGCCGCCGACGATCGACGCGGCCGAGACGCTGTTCCACGGCCTGATGTTCGATCCGGAGCGCTATGACCTCTCGGCGGTCGGCCGCGTGAAGATGAACATGCGCCTCGACCTGCACGCCGAGGACACCGTCCGCACGCTGCGCCGGGAGGACATCCTTGCTGTCGTCAAGACGCTTGTCGACCTGCGCGACGGCAAGGGCGAGATCGACGACATCGACCATCTCGGCAACCGCCGGGTGCGCTCGGTCGGCGAGCTGATGGAGAACCAGTACCGTATCGGCCTGCTGCGCATGGAGCGGGCGATCAAGGAGCGCATGAGCTCCGTCGATATCGATACGGTGATGCCGCAGGACCTGATCAACGCCAAGCCGGCGGCTGCCGCCGTGCGCGAGTTCTTCGGCTCCTCGCAGCTCAGCCAGTTCATGGACCAGACCAACCCGCTGTCGGAGATCACGCACAAGCGTCGTCTCTCGGCGCTGGGCCCTGGTGGTCTGACGCGCGAGCGTGCCGGCTTCGAGGTGCGCGACGTGCATCCGACGCACTACGGCCGCATCTGCCCGATCGAGACGCCGGAAGGTCCCAACATCGGCCTCATCAACTCACTCGCGACGTTCGCGCGCGTGAACAAGTACGGCTTCATCGAGAGCCCGTACCGCAAGGTCGAGAAGGGCCGGGTCACCGACAAGGTGGTCTATCTCTCCGCCATGGAGGAGATGCGCCACCATGTTGCCCAGGCCAACGCCGACATCGACGACAAGGGCAAACTGACGGGTGATCTCATCACCTGCCGCTTCTCGGGCGATGTGCTGCTCGTCTCGCCCGACAAGGTCGATTACATCGACGTGTCGCCCAAGCAGCTCGTGTCGGTCGCGGCGGCGCTCATTCCGTTCCTCGAGAACGATGACGCCAACCGTGCGCTCATGGGCTCCAACATGCAGCGTCAGGCCGTGCCGCTCATCAAGGCCGAGGCGCCGTTGGTCGGCACCGGCATGGAGGAGGTGGTCGCACGCGACTCAGGTGCTGCCATTGCTGCCCGGCGCACGGGCATCGTCGATCAGGTCGACTCCACGCGTATCGTCGTGCGCGCCACGGAGGAGACCGACCCGTCGAAGCCGGGCGTTGACATCTATCGACTGCGCAAGTTCCAGCGCTCCAACCAGAACACCTGCATCAACCAGCGTCCGCTGGTGAACGTGGGCGAGGCGGTGTCGGCCGGCGAGATCATCGCCGACGGCCCCTCGACGGATCTGGGCGATCTGGCGCTCGGCAAGAACGTCCTCGTCGCGTTCATGCCGTGGATGGGCTACAACTTCGAGGACTCCATCCTCCTCTCCGAGCGCGTCGTCTCCGAGGACGTGTTCACCTCGATCCACATCGAGGAATTCGAGGTGATGGCCCGTGACACCAAGCTCGGCCCCGAGGAGATCACGCGCGACATTCCGAACGTGTCGGAAGAAGCGCTGAAGAACCTCGACGAGGCGGGCATCGTCTACATCGGTGCCGAGGTCAATCCGGGCGACATCCTGGTCGGCAAGATCACGCCGAAGGGCGAGAGCCCGATGACGCCGGAAGAGAAGCTGCTGCGCGCCATCTTCGGCGAGAAGGCGTCCGACGTGCGCGACACGTCGCTGCGTCTGCCGCCGGGCGTTGCCGGTACCGTCGTCGAGGTGCGCGTCTTCAATCGCCACGGCGTCGAGAAGGACGAGCGCGCCATGGCGATCGAGCGCGAGGAGATCGAGCGACTCGCCAAGGACCGCGATGACGAGCTGCAGATCCTCGACCGCAACGTCTACGGGCGTCTCAAGGACGCCCTGATGGGGCAGGAGGTCTCGCGCGGACCCAAGGGCGCCCGCAAGGGCACCAGCATCAACCAGGAAATCCTTGACGACATCCCCCGCAGCCAGTGGTGGGAGATCGGCCTCAAGGACGAGAAGGCGATGTCGGGCGTCGAGGCCATCGGCAAGCAGTACGAGGACGCCAAGAAGGGCCTCGAGCGCCGCTTCGTCGACAAGGTGGACAAGCTGCAGCGCGGTGACGAGCTGCCGCCGGGCGTCATGAAGATGGTCAAGGTCTTCGTGGCTGTGAAGCGTAAGATCCAGCCGGGCGACAAGATGGCCGGCCGGCACGGCAACAAGGGTGTCGTGTCGCAGATCGTGCCGATCGAGGACATGCCCTTCCTGGAGGACGGCACGCACGTCGACGTGGTGCTCAATCCGCTGGGCGTGCCGAGCCGCATGAACGTCGGGCAGATCCTGGAGACGCACCTTGGCTGGGCGTGCCGTGGTCTTGGCCGCGCGATCGACGCAGCTCTCGAGAAGTTCCACGAGAGCGGTCAGGCGAAAGCCCTGCGCGATGCGATGACCGAGATCTACGGCAAGGAGGACGGTGTCACCAAGCTGAAGGACGACGAGGTCGTGGCTCTCGGCCAGCAGCTCAAGACGGGTGTGCCGATCGCGACGCCGGTGTTCGACGGCGCGCGTGAAGGCAACATCGTCGAGATGCTGAAGATGGCGGGCTTCGACAGCTCGGGCCAGGTGACGCTCTTCGACGGGCGCACGGGCGAGCCGTTCGATCGCAAAGTCACGGTCGGCTACAAGTACCTGCTCAAGCTGCACCATCTCGTGGACGACAAGATCCACGCGCGCTCGATCGGGCCTTACAGCCTCGTGACCCAGCAGCCGCTGGGCGGCAAGGCACAGTTCGGCGGACAGCGGTTCGGCGAAATGGAGGTCTGGGCCCTCGAAGCCTATGGCGCAGCCTACACGCTGCAGGAGATGCTCACCGTCAAGTCCGACGACGTGGCCGGCCGTACCAAGGTGTACGAGGCCATCGTCCGCGGCGACGACGCCTTCGAGGCGGGCATTCCGGAGAGCTTCAACGTGCTCGTCAAGGAAATGCGCGCCCTGGGCCTCAACGTGGAGCTCACCAACAGCGAAGTGCCGGGTCAGCAGGAGCCGCCCGCTGAGCGGGAACCGAGGCCCCAGCTGCCGTCGGCCGCTGAGTAACGAAACGATAGCCCGGCCCGTGCTCTCAAGTGAGTGCGGGCCGGCGCGACGCCAACGAGACCGTGCGGCGTCGGCACTGACAGGCACGTGGGGCTCCCGGAGCCCCCACGCCGGACCAATCCCGCGGCCCCGACCGGGCCGCTCACGAAATGCAGAGACGGCCACCGCTGTCCTGCCAGGAGAGAGCCGATGAACGAGATCACGAACCTCTTCAAACAACAGGCGCAGCTGCCCACCTTCGATCAGATCCGGATCTCCATCGCGAGCCCGGAAGACATCCATTCCTGGTCGTTCGGTGAGATCAAGAAGCCCGAGACGATCAACTACCGCACGTTCAAGCCGGAGCGTGACGGTCTGTTCTGCGCGCGCATCTTCGGACCGATCAAGGACTACGAGTGCTTGTGCGGCAAGTACAAGCGCATGAAATACAAGGGCCTGATCTGCGAAAAGTGCGGCGTGGAAGTGACGCTGGCCAAGGTGCGCCGCGAGCGCATGGGCCACATCGAGCTTGCCGCTCCGGTCGCGCACATCTGGTTCCTGAAGTCGCTGCCCTCGCGCATCGGCCTGCTGCTCGACATGTCGCTGAAGGACCTCGAGCGCGTTCTCTACTTCGAGAACTACATCGTCATCGAGCCGGGCGTCTCGCCGTTCAAGGAGAAGCAGCTCCTGACCGAGGAGCAGTACAACCAGGCGATCGACGAGCACGGACCCGACAGCTTCACGGCGGGCATCGGCGCGGAGGCCATCCGCGAGATCATGATCTCCATGGATCTGAAGAAGATCCAGGACGACCTGCGCCAGGAGATCGCCGAGGCGACCACGGAGCTGAAGCCGAAGAAACTGGCCAAGCGGCTCAAGGTGATCGAGGCGTTCCTGGAGTCGGGCAACCGTCCCGAGTGGATGATCCTGACGGTCGTGCCGGTCATTCCGCCGGAGCTGCGTCCGCTGGTGCCGCTCGACGGCGGTCGCTTCGCCACGTCCGACCTGAACGATCTCTATCGCCGTGTCATCAACCGCAACAACCGCCTGAAGCGCCTCATTGAGCTGCGCGCGCCCGACATCATCATCCGCAACGAGAAGCGCATGCTTCAGGAAGCGGTCGATGCGCTGTTCGACAACGGCCGCCGCGGCCGCGTCATCACGGGCGCCAACAAGCGTCCGCTGAAGTCGCTCGCCGACATGCTCAAGGGCAAGCAGGGCCGGTTCCGCCAGAACCTGCTCGGGAAGCGCGTCGACTACTCGGGCCGCTCGGTCATCGTGGTCGGCCCGGAGCTGAAGCTGCACCAGTGCGGCCTGCCGAAGAAGATGGCGCTCGAGCTGTTCAAGCCGTTCATCTATGCGCGGCTGCAGGCGCTCGGCCAGGCGGCCACCGTGAAGCAGGCCAAGAAGCTCGTCGAGAAGGAGAAGGGCGAGGTCTGGGACGTGCTCGACGAGGTCATTCGCGAGCACCCGGTGATGCTCAACCGCGCGCCGACGCTGCATCGCCTCGGCATCCAGGCGTTCGAGCCCGTGCTCATCGAAGGCAAGGCGATCCAGCTGCATCCGCTGGTGTGCGCGGCCTTCAACGCGGACTTCGACGGCGACCAGATGGCGGTGCACGTGCCGCTGTCGCTGGAAGCCCAGCTCGAAGCGCGCGTGCTGATGATGTCGACGAACAACATCCTGCATCCGGCCAACGGCTCGCCGATCATCGTGCCGAGCCAGGACATCGTGCTCGGCCTCTACTACCTGTCGCTCGTGCAGGACAAGGAGCCCGGCGAGGGCATGCTGTTCTCGTCCGTGTCCGAGGTCCGGCAGGCGCTGGACGCCGGCGTCGTCACCCTGCACGCCAAGGTGAAGGGCCGCGTCGCCACCCTCGATGCTGACGGCAACGTGGTCTACAACGTCTACGACACGACGCCCGGCCGCATGTTCCTCGGCGAGCTGTTGCCGAAGAAGGCCGGCGTCAAGTTCGAGATCGTCAACCAGCTGCTGACGAAGAAGGCCATCTCCGGCCTGATCGACGCGGTCTACCGCGACTGCGGTCAGAAGGAGACGGTGATCTTCTGCGACCGCATCATGGGATTGGGCTTCTACCACGCGTTCAAGGCCGGCATCTCGTTCGGCAAGGACGACATGGTGATCCCCGATACCAAGTCGAAGATCGTCAACCAGACGACCGAGCTCGTGCGCGAGTTCGAGCAGCAGTACAACGACGGCCTCATCACCCAGCTCGAGAAGTACAACAAGGTCGTCGACGCCTGGTCGAAGTGCACCGATCAGATCGCCAAGGAGATGATGGATCGCATTTCGGCCGTGCAGCGTGAAAAGTCCGGCCGCGAGAAGCCCATCAACTCGATCTACATGATGAGCCACTCGGGTGCGCGCGGATCGCCGACGCAGATGAAGCAGCTCGCCGGTATGCGCGGTCTGATGACCAAGCCGTCGGGCGAGATCATCGAGACGCCGATCATCTCGAACTTCAAGGAAGGCCTGACGGTGCTCGAGTACTTCAACTCGACGCACGGCGCGCGCAAGGGTCTTGCCGACACGGCCTTGAAGACGGCGAACTCGGGCTACCTGACCCGCCGCCTCGTGGACGTGGCGCAGGACTGCATTATCACGGAAGAGGACTGCGGCACCGACAAGGGCATCAGCATCCAGGCCGTCGTCGATGCGGGCGAGGTCATCGTCTCGCTCGCCAACCGTGTTCTGGGCCGTACCGCGGCCGAGGACATCCTGGTCCCGGCCACGAAAGAGGTGCTCATCAAAGGTGGTGACCTGATCGTGGAGGCAGACCTCGAGCGCATCACGGCCGCTGAGGTGCAGGAGGTGCGAATCCGCTCTGTGCTCACCTGCGAGACGGAGATCGGCGTGTGCGGCAAGTGCTACGGCCGTGATCTGGCGCGTGGCACGCCGGTGAACATCGGCGAGGCGGTGGGCGTGATCGCGGCCCAGTCGATCGGCGAGCCGGGCACGCAGCTGACGATGCGCACGTTCCACATCGGCGGCGTGGCTCAGACGGTCGACCAGTCGTTCATCGAGTCCAACTTCAACGGCACGGTGAAGATCAAGAACCGCAACATCGGCAAGGACAGTCAGGGCCGTTTGATCGCCATGGGCCGCACCATGTCGGTGGTCATCGTCGACCAGGGCGGCAAGGAGCTGGCGTCGCACCGCATCGTCTACGGCGCGCGCCTGCATGTGGACGAGGGCGACACGGTCAAGCGCGGCACGCGCCTGGCCCAGTGGGACCCCTACACGCGCCCGGTGCTGACCGAGGTGGACGGCGTCGTCGACTTCGAGGACATGGTGGACGGCATCTCCGTCAAGGAGCAGACGGACGAGGTCAAGGGCACGACCAATCGCGTCGTGGTCGACTGGCGCGCGTCACCGCGCGGCCAGAACCTCAAGCCGGCCGTCATCATCAAGGAGTCGAAGAGCGGCAAGCCGATCAAGCTCTCGCGCGGCGGCGATGCCCGCTACCTGCTCCCCGTGGAAGCGGTCCTGTCGGTCGACCATGGCCAGAAGGTGAAGGCGGGCGACGTGCTTGCGCGCGTGCCGACGGCATCGGCCAAGTCCGGCGACATCACGGGCGGTCTGCCGCGCGTGGCGGAGCTGTTCGAGGCCCGCCGTCCCAAGGATCACGCGATCATCGCGGAAGCCTCGGGCACGGTCGAGTTCGGCAAGGACTACAAGAACAAGCAGCGCATCACCATCAAGCCGGACGAGGAGAATGCATCGCCGGTCGAGTACCTGATCCCGCGCGGCAAGAGCCTTGCGGTCCAGCATGGCGACCGCATCGAGAAGGGCGAGTTCGTGTACGACGGCCATCCGGCCCCGCACGACATCCTCGCCATCAAGGGCGTCGAGGAGCTGGCCAAGTACCTGATCAAGGAGATCCAGGACGTCTACCGGCTGCAGGGCGTGACGATCAACGACAAGCATATCGAGGTGATCGTCCGGCAGATGCTGCAGAAGGTGGAGATCGAGGACGCGGGCGACAGCGAGTTCTTGAAGGGCGAGCAGATCGACAAGTCCGAGTTCGACGAAGCCAACCTGGCGCTCGACAAGGCGAACAAGCGCATGGCCACGGCGAAGCCGGTGCTGCTCGGCATCACCAAGGCCTCGCTGCAGACCAGCAGCTTCATCTCGGCCGCGTCGTTCCAGGAAACCACGCGCGTGCTGACCGACGCTGCCGTCAACGGCAAGGTCGATACGCTCGACGGGCTGAAGGAGAACGTGATCGTCGGCCGCCTGATCCCGGCCGGTACGGGCGGCATGCTGCGGCGCCTGCGCAAGATCGCCGCCAAGCGCGACGAGCTCATCGCCAAGGAGAATGCCCGCGTCAGCTCCGAGCGCGCGCTGCAGGCTCCGGCTGAAGGCGATGCGGCAGGCCCCGCCCGCCGCCGCCGCCGGGCGACCGAGGAGGCCGCCGAGTAGGCGACCGACTTTGCTGCAAATGCGAGACGGCGGCCTTCGGGCCGCCGTCTTATTTTCTGGAGCGAGTTGCGCGGCCGGACATGAAACGCTATGAGGCGGGCGCTGGCATCGAACGGTTGCCGCCGTAAGCGTTAACGTCACGCAACGCGCCAACAAGCACGCCGTCGAAACGGATGTGTTGGGAGGGTTCGGAACCGTCCCTGGCGTTTCGCGCGTGCGGCGAGGAGGTTCGATGCAGAATCAACTGCATAATCCAGGTATCTTCAGACGCAGACTCCCGGCGCGCTACGCCGGCATCGTCATGCCGCTGGTGCTCTCGGCGCTCATGTCGTGCATCGTATCGGGGATCGCGACCGTCAAGGCTGCGGGGCTGGCCGACGGCATCGTCGGGCAGTGGATGTCGGCATGGGGCGTATCCTGGGCCATCGCGTTCCCCACGCTTCTCCTTGTGCTGCCTATTGTGCGGCGCATTGTCGGATGGGTGGTCGAGCAGCCCGGCGGCTAACGGAGACGGCGCGCAAAAGCCCAGGAAATCCTGCTTTTCCCGGGCTTTTGCGGCGCGCGAAATAATTTAACGCGATGCGGGCCGAAGGTGTTGACCTGTTATGCCAACCTGTATATTTTCCGCCCACTCTCACGGCAGGTCGTAGGCCACTCATGCGGTGCATTTTCAGCGCCGCCGATCGCCTAAACACTGGCGTCACAAAGCAGAGGACAATTTTCGGGCCAAGATCTTGGGGCCTCGCTAAGAGGCGCTGAGATCCTCTGGTTGTTTGAGCTGACCGCTTTCCGTCATCCGGAGCGGCTCGGCTTGGTGGCTTTGGCATATGCCGAAGCCTGTCAGCGGTTAAAGGTTAAGGCGAGGCGCATGCCGACGATTCAGCAGCTAATCCGCAAGCCGCGGGTGAGACCGAACGAGCGCAATAAGGTTCCGGCCATGCAGGCATGCCCGCAAAAGCGCGGCGTGTGCACGCGCGTCTACACGACGACGCCGAAGAAGCCGAACTCCGCGCTGCGCAAGGTTGCCAAGGTGCGTCTCACGAACGGCTTCGAGGTGATCGGCTACATCCCTGGCGAGGGTCATAACCTCCAGGAGCACTCCGTAGTCATGATCCGTGGCGGCCGCGTGAAAGACCTTCCGGGCGTGCGCTACCACATCATCCGCGGCGTCCTCGACACGCAAGGCGTGGCCGACCGCAGGCAGAGACGATCCAAGTACGGTGCAAAGAGGCCGAAATAGTCGGCCTCTTTGTATTTGGGCGACCGGTGTGCGGGCCCGAATTTCGGAATGAGACCAGCTGAGGGCCGCGAGCCCGGCTGGTGACACAAGGAACGAGAGCATGTCGCGGCGGCACAGAGCTGAGAAACGTGAGATCAACCCCGATCCGAAGTTCGGGGATCTGGTCATCTCCAAATTCATGAACTCCATCATGAAAGAGGGGAAGAAGTCGGTGGCCGAGACGATCGTCTATGGTGCGCTGGACCGCATCCAGCAGCGCGCCAAGAGCGACCCGCTGCCGATGTTCCACCAGGCGCTCGAGAACGTGATGCCGGCCGTCGAGGTGCGTTCGCGCCGCGTCGGCGGTGCCACGTACCAGGTGCCGGTCGAGGTGCGCAGCGAGCGTCGCCAGGCGCTGGCCATCCGCTGGATCATCACGGCTGCCCGCGCGCGCAACGAGAATACGATGGAGGAGCGGCTTTCGGGCGAGTTGCTCGATGCCGCCAACAACCGCGGAACAGCGGTGAAGAAGCGGGAAGACACGCACAAGATGGCGGACGCCAACCGGGCGTTCTCGCATTACCGCTGGTAACCGAACGGATTTGAGGCACGTCCATGCCCCGTGAATATGCAATCGCGGACTACCGCAATTTCGGCATCATGGCTCACATCGATGCCGGAAAGACGACCACGACCGAGCGCATCCTGTATTACACGGGCAAGAGCCACAAGATCGGCGAGGTGCACGACGGCGCCGCGACCATGGACTTCATGCAGCAGGAGCAGGAGCGCGGCATCACCATCACGTCGGCCGCCACGACCTGCTTCTGGGACGGCAAGCGCCTGAACATCATCGACACGCCCGGCCACGTCGATTTCACGATCGAGGTCGAGCGCTCCCTGCGTGTGCTCGACGGCGCCGTGTGCGTGCTCGACAGCAACCAGGGCGTCGAGCCGCAGACCGAGACGGTCTGGCGCCAGGGCGACAAGTATGCCGTGCCGCGCATCATCTTCGCCAACAAGATGGACAAGACCGGCGCCGACTTCTTCATGTGCGTCGCCGACATCAAGGAGAAGCTGGGCGCCCGTCCGGTGCCGCTGCAACTCCCGATCGGCCAGGAGCAGAGCTTCAAGGGCGTCATCGACCTCATCAAGATGAAGGCCCTCATCTGGGACGGCGACGACAAGGGCGCCAAGTTCGTTGAGACCGACATTCCCGCCGACCTCGTCGACCAGGCCAACGAGTATCGCGCTGCGATGATCGAGGCGGCCGTCGAGATGGACGACGATGCGCTCGCCGCCTACCTCGATGGCACCGAGCCCGACGTCGCGACGCTGCAGAAATGCATCCGCAAGGCGACCATCACGCGCGCCTTCTATCCGATGATGTGCGGCTCGGCCTTCAAGAACAAGGGCGTGCAGCCGCTGCTCGATGCAGTCGTTGCTTACCTGCCGTCCCCCGCCGATCGTGAAGCCTACAAAGGCATCGACGTGAAGACCGGCGAGCCGGCCGTGCGCCGCCCCTCCGACGACGAGCCGATGTCCATGCTCGCCTTCAAGATCATGGACGACCCCTACGGCGTGCTGACGTTCTGCCGCATCTACTCCGGCAAGCTGGAGAGCGGCATGCAGGTCATCAACACCGCTCGCGACAAGCGCGAGCGCGTCGGCCGCATCCTGCTGATGCACGCCAACAACCGCGAGGAAATCAAGGAAGCCTACGCCGGCGACATCGTGGCGCTGCTGGGCATGAAGGACACGCGCACGGGCGAGACGCTGTCCGATCCGAACAAGCCGGTGCTTCTCGAGAAGATGGAGTTCCCGGATCCAGTCATCGAGATGAAGGTCGAGCCCAAGACCAAGGCCGATGTCGAGAAGATGGGCGTCGCGCTCGCCAAGCTGGCGAACGAGGACCCCTCCTTCCGCGTGTCGAGCGACCAGGAGAGCGGCGAGACCATCATCAAGGGCATGGGCGAGCTGCATCTCGACATCAAGATCGACATCCTGAAGCGCACGCACGGCGTGGAAGTGAACGTCGGCGCGCCGCAGGTGGCCTACCGCGAGACCCTCGCCCGCGCCACCGAGGTGGACTACACGCACAAGAAGCAGACGGGCGGCACGGGCCAGTTTGCGCGCGTCAAGCTGCGGCTCGAGCCGCAGGAAGCCGGCAAGGGCAACGAGTTCGAGAGCGAGATCGTCGGCGGCACGGTGCCGAAGGAGTATATCCCAGGCGTCCAGAAGGGCGTGAACAGCATTTGGGACACCGGCGTGCTCATCGGTTTCCCGATGGTCGACATGAAGGTCGTGCTGTTTGACGGTGCGTTCCACGAGGTGGACAGCTCGGCGATCGCGTTCGAAATCGCATCACGTCAGGCGATGCGAGAAGGCTGCCAGAAGGCCGGCGTCAAGCTGCTCGAGCCGGTGATGGACGTCGAGGTGGTGACGCCGGGAGATTTCGTCGGCGGTATCATTGGCGACATCAACAGCCGCCGCGGCCAGATCCGCAACCAGGAGATGCGCGGTAACGCGACGGTCATTCGCGCCAACGTGCCGCTCGCAAACATGTTCGGCTACGTCAGCCAGCTTCGGTCCATGAGCCAGGGACGCGCATCCTACACGATGCAGTTCGCTCAGTATGCCGAGGTGCCGCGCAACGTCGCCGAAGAAGTGAAAGCCAAGTACGCCTGAGGCGGACATCCGCTTCGATACGACAACAACAGAACACACACTCGCTGATTAAGGAGATCCTTTCGATGGGCAAGGAGAAATTCGACCGGAACAAGCCGCATTGCAACGTCGGCACGATTGGCCATGTCGATCATGGCAAGACGACGCTGACGGCGGCCTTGACGAAGGTCTCCGCGGACAAGGGTTGGACGTCGACGGCTGTGTCGTATGACCAGGTGGCGAAGGCGTCGGAGAGCCAGGGCCGCCGCGACCCGACGAAGATCCTGACGATTGCCACGTCTCACGTGGAGTATTCGACGGATAAGCGTCACTACGCGCACGTGGATTGCCCGGGGCATGCCGACTACGTGAAGAACATGATCACGGGTGCGGCGCAGATGGACGGCGCCATCCTGGTCGTGTCGGCGGTGGACGGTCCGATGCCGCAGACGCGCGAGCACATCCTTCTGGCGCGCCAGGTCGGCGTTCCCTACATCGTGGTGTTCCTGAACAAGTGCGATGTGGTGGACGATGAGGAGCTGCTGGACCTGGTGGAGCTCGAGGTTCGCGAGCTTCTGAAGCAGTACCAGTTCCCGGGCGACGACGTGCCTGTGATCCGTGGCGCGGCGCTGCTGGCGCTGAAGGGCGAGAAGGGCCCGCTGGCGGACGAGGCGATCCTGAAGCTGTACGACGCCCTGGATACCTACATCCCGCTGCCTGAGCGTCCCAAGGACAAGCCGTTCCTGATGCCGATCGAGGACGTGTTCTCGATCTCGGGGCGCGGCACTGTGGTGACGGGCCGCATCGAGCGGGGCATGATCAAGGTCGGCGAGGAAGCCGAGATCGTTGGCCTGAAGGACACGCAGAAGACGGTCGTGACGGGCGTGGAGATGTTCCGCAAGCTGCTGGATGCGGGCGAGGCTGGCGACAACGTCGGCTGCCTCTTGCGCGGCATCGACAAGGAGGCGGTTGAGCGCGGCCAGGTTCTGGCCAAGCCCGGCTCGGTGAAGCCGCACAAGAAGTTCATGGCTGAAGCCTACATCCTGACCAAGGAAGAGGGCGGGCGCCATACGCCGTTCTTCAACAATTACCGCCCCCAGTTCTACTTCCGCACGACGGACGTCACGGGGATCGTGACGCTGAAGGAGGGGACTGAGATGGTGATGCCCGGCGACAATGCGGAGTTCACGGTCGACCTGATCCAGCCGATTGCGATGGAGGAGAAGGTCCGCTTTGCCATCCGCGAGGGCGGCCGCACCGTCGGTGCCGGCGTCGTAACCAAAATTATCGAGTAGAGGGAATTCGGACCGAAGCGCCCAACCCAAACAAAGTCGGGCGCTTCGCCGTTTTGAGAGTAGAAACATGAACGGCCAGAATATTCGCATCCGGCTCAAGGCGTTCGACCATCGAATCCTCGATGCGTCGACGCGTGAGATCGTGAATACGGCGAAACGGACGGGCGCCGAGGTACGGGGGCCAATCCCGCTGCCGACGCGCATCGAGCGCTTCACCGTGAACCGGTCGCCGCACATCGACAAGAAGAGCCGCGAGCAGTTCGAGATGCGCACCCACAAGCGGCTCCTCGACATCGTCGATCCGACGCCGCAGACGGTCGATGCGCTGATGAAGCTCGACCTGGCAGCGGGTGTCGACGTCGAGATCAAGCTCTAGAGATTTGCGAGGGTCGCTTCGCACGGTGTGCGAGGTCGCCTTATCAGGAAGGGGAATGCAACAGATGCGTTCCGGAGTGATTGCACAGAAGGTCGGCATGACCCGGGTCTTCACCGAGGCGGGGGAGCATATCCCTGTCACGGTTCTGAAGCTCGACAACGTTCAGGTCATGGCGCACCGCACGGACGACAAGAACGGCTACACCGCGGTGCAGCTGGGCGCCGGCAAGCGCAAGCCGAACCGGCTCTCCAAGGCCGCGCGCGAAGGTTTCGCACGCGTCGAGATGGAGCCCAAGCGCAAGGTCGTGGAGTTCCGGGTGTCGCCCGAGAACCTGATCGAGGTCGGGGCCACCATCACGGCCGACCACTTCGTGAAGGGCCAGCTCGTCGACGTCACCGGCACCAACCAGGGCAAGGGTTTCCAGGGCGCCATGAAGCGCTGGAACTTCGGCGGCTTGCGCGCGACGCACGGCGTGTCCGTCACGCACCGCAGCCACGGCTCCACCGGCCAGCGCCAGGACCCCGGCAAGGTGTTCAAGGGCAAGAAGATGGCCGGCCATATGGGCGACGAGCGCGTCACGACCCTTAACCTCGAAGTCGTGCAGACCGATCCCGATCGCGGGCTGGTGCTCGTGCGCGGCGCCGTTCCCGGCGCCAAGGGCGGCTGGGTGCTCGTGCGCGACGCCGTGAAGAAGGCGCTGCCGAAAGATGCGCCGAAGCCTGGCGCTTTCCGTCCGAAGGGCGGTAATGGCGCAGCCGAGACGAAGAAGGAGTCGGCGTGATGCAGACGCAAGTCACCACGCTCGATGCTGCGACGGCCGGAACGGTCGAGCTCAGCGACGCGATCTTCAACCTGGAGCCGCGTGCTGATCTCCTGCAGCGCATGGTGCGCTGGCAGACGCTGAAGCGTATGGCCGGCACGCATCACGCGCAGGACCGCTCGGAAGTGTCGGTCACCGGCAAGAAGATGTACAAGCAGAAGGGCACCGGCGGCGCCCGCCACGGCGACAAGTCGGCACCGCAGTTCCGCGGCGGCGGCAAGGCGTTCGGGCCCAAGCCCCGCAGCCATGCGATCGGCCTGCCCAAGAAGGTGCGCGCGCTGGCGCTGCGTCACGCCCTCTCTGCCAAGGCCAAGGCCGGCGAGCTCGTCGTGCTCGACAAGGCCGAGTCTGACGGTAAGACGAAGGTGCTGAAGCAGAAGTTCGAGAAGCTGGGCCTGACCAACGCCCTGTTCATCGACGGCGCCGAGCTAGAGCACGGCTTCGTGCTCGCCAGCCGCAACATCCCGAACATCGATGTCCTGCCGGTGCAGGGCATCAACGTGTACGACATCCTGCGGCGCAAGAAGCTGGTGCTGACGAAGGCGGCCGTCGAGGCGCTGGAGGCGCGATTCAAATGAAAATGAGCGCATACGACGTCATCAAGTCACCGGTCATCACCGAGAAGGCGACGCTCGCCTCCGAGGCGAACCAGGTGATTTTCAAGGTCGCGAGCCGCGCGACGAAGCCGGACATCAAGGCGGCGGTGGAGCAGCTCTTCAACGTCAAGGTGAAGGCCGTCAACACCCTCGTGCGCAAGGGTAAGAAGAAGGCGTTCCGCGGCATCGTTTCGCTGCAGCGCGACACCAAGAAGGCCATCATCACGCTCGAGGAAGGCCACTCGATCGACGTGACGACCGGGCTCTAGGAGACGAGAGATGGCACTGAAGACATATCGCCCGACCTCTCCCGGCCTGCGCCAGCTCGTGCTGGTCGACAAGAGCCACCTGTGGAAGGGTGCGCCCGTGAAGATGCTGGTCGAGGGCAAGTCCCGGACCGGCGGACGCAACCATCATGGCCGCATCACCATGCGCCATATCGGTGGCGGCCATAAGCAGTCCTACCGACTCGTCGACTTCCGCCGTCGCAAGGTCGACGTGCCGGCCGTCGTCGAGCGGCTGGAGTACGATCCCAACCGCACGGCGTTCCTGGCGCTGATCAAATATGCGGACGACAAGGTGTCCTACATCCTTGCCCCGCAGCGCCTCGCCGTCGGCGACACGGTCGTGTCCGGCGAGAAGGTGGACGTGAAGCCGGGCAACGCCATGCCGCTCGCCTCCATGCCGGTCGGCACCATCGTGCACAACGTGGAGCTGAAGGAAGGCCGCGGCGGCCAGATCGCGCGCTCCGCCGGCGCCTACGTGCAGCTCGTCGGCCGCGATGCCGGCTGGGCGGTGCTGAAGCTCAGCTCCGGCGAGACGCGGCGCGTGCGCCAGGAGTGCTACGCCACGGTCGGCGCGGTCTCCAATCCCGACCACGCCAACGTGTCGGTCGGCAAGGCCGGCCGCACCCGCTGGCAGGGCACGCGCCCGACGGTGCGCTCGGTCATGATGAACCCGGTCGACCACCCGAACGGCGGCCGCACCAAGGGCGGCAAGCACTGGGCCACCCCCTGGGGCAAGCCGACGAAGGGCTACAAGACGCGCAAGAACAAGTCGACGGACAAGTTCATCGTCCGCTCGCGGCAGAAGAGCAAGTAACGGACGTACAGGAGCACGATCAACGTGGCACGCTCGGTTTGGAAAGGTCCGTTCGTCGACGGCTATCTGCTGAAGAAGGCAGAGAAGGTCCGCGCGTCGGGCCGCAATGAGATCATCAAGATCTGGTCGCGGCGCTCGACCATCCTGCCCCAGTTCGTGGGGCTGACGTTCGGCGTCCACAACGGTCAGAAGCACATCCCGGTGTCCGTGAACGAGGACATGGTGGGGCACAAGTTCGGCGAGTTCGCGCCGACGCGCACCTTCCATGGCCACAGCGGCGACCGTAAAGCGGTGAGGAAGTAACATGGGCAAGGCGAAGCGGGAGCGAAGCCTCGCCGATAGCGAGGCCAAAGCGGTGGCGCGAAACCTGCGCATTTCTCCGCAGAAGCTCAATCTCGTTGCCGCGCTGATCCGCGGCAAGAAAGTGGACAAGGCGATTGCCGAGCTCGAGTTCTCGCGCAAGCGCATTGCCATCGACGTGCGCAAGTGCGTGATGAGCGCGGTTGCCAACGCCGAGAACAACCACGGGCTCGACGTCAACGACCTCGTCGTTGCCGAGGCCTGGGTCGGCAAGAACCTCGTCATGAAGCGGTTTCACGCCCGCGGCCGCGGCCGCTCGGGAGCGATCATGAAGCCGTTCTCGCAGATCACCGTCGTCGTGCGCGAGGTTGCCGCCAAGGCAGCCGAGCCGGCGGCCGCAAAGGAGCAAGCGTGATGGGTCACAAAGTCAACCCCGTCGGCCTGCGCGTCGGCATCAACCGCACCTGGAACAGCCGCTGGTTCGCAGCCCGCGGTGAGTACGGCAAGCTGCTGCACGAGGACATGTCGATCCGCGACCATATCCTGCAGATGCAGCGCCAGGCCGGCATCTCCAAGGTCGTGATCGAGCGCCCGCACAAGAAGTGCCGGGTGACGGTGCATAGCGCACGGCCGGGCATCCTGATCGGCAAGAAGGGCGCCGACATCGAGAAGCTGCGCGGCGAGCTGGCGCGTCTGACGTCCTCGGAAGTGCACCTCAACATCGTCGAGGTGAGGAAGCCCGAGATCGACGCGACGCTGGTTGCCGAGACCATCGCCCAACAGCTCGAGCGCCGCGTGGCGTTCCGCCGGGCCATGAAGCGGGCCGTGCAGTCGGCACTGCGGCTCGGCGCGCTCGGCATCCGCATCAACGTGTCGGGCCGGCTCGGCGGCGCGGAAATCGCGCGCATGGAATGGTATCGCGAGGGCCGCGTGCCCCTGCACACGCTGCGTGCCGACATCGACTTCGGCTACGGCGTAGCGCAGACGGCCTACGGCATCATCGGCGTCAAGGTCTGGATCTTCAAGGGTGAGATCCTGGAGCACGATCCCATGGCGGCCGAGCGGCGTGCGCTCGAAGCCCAGGAAGGCGGCGGCGGTGGTGGCCGCCGGCGCGAGGATCGTGGCGACCGCGGCGATCGTGCAGAGCGCGGCTGACGGATTTAAGGACCAACGATCATGATGCAACCAAAGCGGAGCAAGTTCCGTAAGGCCTTCAAGGGGCGCATCCATGGCGACGCCAAGGGTGGCACCTTGCTGAACTTCGGATCGCACGGCCTGAAGGCCGTCGAGCCCGAGCGCCTCACGGCACGCCAGATCGAAGCCGCGCGCCGCGCCATCACGCGTCACATGAAGCGTGCCGGCCGCGTGTGGATCCGGATCTTCCCGGACCTGCCGGTGACCAAGAAGCCGGCCGAGGTCCGCATGGGATCGGGCAAGGGCAGCCCCGAGCTGTGGGCCGCCCGCGTCAAGCCGGGCCGGATCATGTTCGAGATCGACGGCGTGACCGACCAGGTGGCGCGCGAGGCGCTGCTGCTCGGCGCAGCCAAGCTGCCGATCAAGACGCGCATCGTCACGCGGCTTGTGTAAGGGATTGAGAGGACGCCATGGCGGCAGTGGAGAAGTTCAAGGACTTGACGCCCGACCAGCTCGATGACGAGCTCGTCAAGCTGAAGAAGGAGCAGTTCAACCTGCGCTTTCAGGCGGCGTCCGGTCAGCTCGAGAATACGGCGAGGGTCCGCGTCGTGCGGCGCGACATCGCGCGTGTGAAGACAATCGCCCGGCAGAAGCGGGGCAGTGCGGCCGCGACGGGCCGTTAGGCGAGAGGGTTACAGATGCCGAAGCGCGTTCTCCAGGGTGTGGTCGTTTCCGACAAGAACCACAAGACAGTGGTGGTTGAGGTCGAGCGCCGGTTCACGCATCCGCTGTTCAAGAAGACGGTGCGCCGTTCCAAGAAGTACCACGCCCATGACGAGGAGAACTCGCTGAAGGTCGGGGACAAGGTTTGGATCGAGGAAAGCCGGCCGATCTCCAAGAACAAGCGGTGGGTCGTTACCAAGAATACCGCCTAGGACACAGCGTCCGGGCGGAATGAGAGCTGAGTGATCGGGCATGCGCCCGACGAGATGGAATAAAGGGATCGTCAGATGATCCAGATGGAATCAAACCTCGACGTGGCCGACAATTCCGGCGCACGTCGCGTGCAGTGCATCAAGGTGCTGGGCGGCTCCAAGCGGAAGTACGCGACGATCGGTGACACCATCGTCGTGTCCGTGAAGGAAGCCATCCCCCGCGGCCGCGTGAAGAAGGGCCAGGTGATGAAGGCCGTGGTGGTTCGTACCGCCAAGGGCGTGCGCCGCCCCGACGGCTCGCTGATCCGCTTCGACCGCAACGCCGCCGTGCTGATCAACGCACAGGGCGAGCCGGTCGGCACCCGCATCTTCGGGCCTGTGACCCGCGAGCTGCGCGGCAAGAACCACATGAAGATCGTCAGCCTCGCGCCGGAGGTTCTGTAATGGCCTCCCTGAAGATCAAGAAGGGCGACCACGTCGTCGTGCTCGCCGGTCGCGACAAGGGCAAGCGCGGTGAAGTCGTCCGCGTGATGCCGAAGGACAATCGTGCGCTCGTGCGCGGCGTGAACATGGTGCGCAAGCATCAGAAGCAGACGGCGCAGAGCGAAGGCGGGATCATCTCCAAGGAAGCCGGGATCGACCTGTCGAACCTGGCGCTCGAAGATCCCAAGGATGGCAAGCCGACGCGCGTCGGCTTCAAGCTTCTGGCGGATGGCAAGAAGGTGCGCTTCGCCAAGCGCTCCGGCGAAGTCATCCCTGAGAGGAAGTGACGACAATGGCCGAGAACGAGAAGAGCAAGCCTGACAAGGCGAAGCAGCCAAAGGGCGGCAACCCCGACAAGGCTGCGGCAAAGGGCAAGGCGAAGGACGCGAAGCCGGCGGCGAAGGCCGCTGCGCCGAGAACGCCGCGCTCGAAGGACTACAAGCCGCGTATGAAGGCGCACTACCAGCAGGTGCGCACGCAGCTGACCGAGAAGTTCGGCTACAAGAATCCGATGCAGGTGCCGCGCCTGGAAAAGATCGTGCTCAACATGGGCGTGGGCGAGGCCGTGAACGACCGCAAGAAGGTCGACAACGCGGCCGGCGACCTCGCATTGATCGCCGGCCAGCGTCCGGTCATCACGCGCGCGCGCAAGTCGATCGCCACCTACAAGGTGCGCGAGAACATGGCCATCGGCGCCAAGGTGACGCTGCGCGGCGACCGCATGTACGAGTTTCTCGACCGCCTGATCACGATCGCGCTGCCGCGCGTGAAGGATTTCCGCGGCCTGAACCCGAAGAGCTTCGATGGCCGCGGCAACTACGCGCTCGGCCTCAAGGAGCACATCGTGTTCCCGGAGATCGACTACGACAAGGTCGACCAGATCTGGGGCATGGACGTGATCGTGTGCACGACGGCACGCACAGACGACGAAGCCCGCGAGTTGCTGCGCGGCTTCAACTTCCCGTTCCGCAGCTAGGACCTAACCTCGGTACCCGCCGATAAGTGGGTCTTGGGAGACAACAGATGGCAAAGACAAGCTCAGTCGAGAAGAACAACCGGCGCAAGTATCTAGTGGCGCTCTACAGCGCCAAGCGCAAGCGGTTGAAGGAAATCGCCAAGGACCAAACGAAGCGGCCCGAGGAGCGCTTCGCTGCGCGCCTGAAGCTCGCCGAGATGCCGCGCAACTCGTCCGCGACGCGCATCCGCAATCGCTGTGAGCTGACCGGCCGTTCGCGCGGCTACTACCGCAAGCTCCGGGTTTGCCGCAACCAGCTGCGTGAGCTCGCCAGCCAGGGTCTGATCCCCGGTATGGTGAAGTCGAGCTGGTAAGAGGAGAAGCACAGATGGCGACGAACGATCCGCTCGGCGATATGCTCACGCGCATTCGCAACGCCCAGATGCGGCGGCGGCCCAAGGTGGTGACGCCGGCCTCCAATCTGCGCGCGCACGTGCTCGACGTGCTGGCCGAGGAAGGCTATATCCGCGGCTACTCTCGTGTCGATCACAAGAACGGCCAGAGCGAGCTCGAGATCGAGCTCAAGTACTCGAACGGCCAGCCGGCCATCCGCCAGATCAAGCGGATCTCCAAGCCGGGCCGCCGCGTGTATTCGCAGCTCAAGGATCTACCGACGGTCGCCAACGGCCTCGGCGTTGCGATTCTGTCCACGCCGAAGGGCGTGATGTCGGACACGCGCGCCCGCGAGGAGAAGGTCGGCGGCGAGATCCTGTGCGACGTATTCTGATCCGAAGCACAGCACGCTCCGGACAAGGAAAAGAGGAACAGCGCCATGTCGCGCATCGGTAAGAGACCGGTCCCGGTTCCGGCCAACGTTCAGGCCGCAGTCGAGGGTCAGCTGGTCAAGATCAAGGGTCCCAAGGGCGAGCTGTCGCTGACGCTGCCCGAGGAGATCAAGGTTGCCAAGACGGCCGACGGCATCACCGTCGAGCCGCGCGAGACGACCAAGAAGGCCCGCAGCATGTGGGGCATGTCGCGCACGCTGATCGACAACCAGATCAAGGGCGTGATCGAGGGCTATTCCCACACGCTCGAGATCCACGGCGTCGGCTTCCGCGCCCAGCTCAAGGGCAAGGACCTGACGCTGCAACTCGGTTTCAGCCACGAGATCAACTACAAGGTGCCGCTCGACATCGAGGTCAAACTCGCAGGCGCCAAGCAGGACCAGATCCTGATCTCGGGCATCGACAAGCAGAAGGTGGGCCAGGTGGCCGCCGAGCTGCGTGCATACCGTCCGCCGGAGCCCTACCAGGGTAAGGGTGTTCGCTACCAGGGCGAATACATCCTGCGGAAAGAAGGCAAGAAGAAGTAGTGAGGCAACGATGAGCGCGCACAACAAGCAGTTTCAGCGGCGCCGCATGCGCGTACGCCGCACACTCATGAAGCACGCGGAGGGACGGCCACGGTTGTCCGTTTTCCGTTCGTCCAAGCATATCTACGCCCAGGTGATCGACGACGCGAAGGGCACGACCGTTGCCGCCGCCTCGACGATCGAGAAGGACCTGAAGGGCCAGATCAAGACCGGGGCCGACAAGGCTGCGGCGGCGAGCGTAGGCAAGCTCCTTGCCGAACGCGCCATCAAGGCCGGCGTCAAGACAGTCGTGTTCGACCGTGGCGGCTACATGTTCCACGGCCGCATCAAGGCGCTGGCGGATGCAGCGCGTGAAGGCGGATTGAGCTTCTAGGAAAGGATTATACGTGGCACGAGGTCCTCAGAGAGATCGCGACCGCGGCGGTGACGATCGCAAGAGCGAGTACGCCGACAAGCTGGTGCACATCAACCGCGTGGCCAAGGTGGTCAAGGGCGGCAAGCGCTTCGGCTTTGCGGCACTCGTCGTGGTCGGCGACCAGCAGGGGCAGGTCGGGTTCGGACATGGCAAGGCGCGCGAAGTGCCGGAGGCCATCCGCAAGGCGACCGAAGCTGCGCGCCGCGGCCTGGTGCGCGTGCCGATGCGCGACAAGCGCACGCTGCATCATGACAGCGAAGGCCGGCATGGCGCGGGCAAGGTCGTGCTGCGCTCGGCGCCTCCGGGCACCGGCATCATCGCCGGCGGTCCCATGCGCGCCGTGTTCGAGATGCTCGGCGTGCGCGATGTCGTCGCCAAGTCGCTCGGCAGCACCAACCCCTACAACATGGTGCGCGCCACGTTCGACGCGCTGAAGGCGCAGGAGAACCCGCGCGGTGTCGCATCGCGCCGTGGCAAGAAGGTGAGCGAGATCGTGGCCCGCAGGCGCGACGCGGCTGGCGAGGCGACGGAGACGGCTGAGGCAGCGCAAGAATCCGCGTGATCGCTGATAGGCAGCGATTGCGCGCGGTGAGCGCATCGAGGTGACGTGACATGGCAGACAAGACAACCGGCAAGACGATCACGGTGAAGCAGATCGCCAGCCCGAATCGCCGGCCGGAGAGCCAGCAGCAGACGCTGATCGGACTGGGGCTCAACAAGCTCCATCGCCAGCGCACGCTGCCCGATACGCCGGAAGTGCGCGGCATGATTGCGAAGGTCGGCCACCTCGTCCGCATCGTGGACGGCAAGGCCTGACGGATTGAATGGGAGAGACGAGTCACATGCGGCTCAACGAGATCAAGGATAGGGACGGCGCCCGCAAGTCGCGGCTGCGCATCGGCCGCGGCATCGGCTCTGGCATCGGCAAGACGGGCGGTCGCGGCGGCAAGGGCCAGACGGCCCGTACGGGCGTGGCGATCGGCGGTTTCGAAGGCGGCCAGATGCCCCTGCATCGCCGCCTGCCGAAGCGCGGGTTCAGGTCGCGCAACCGCAAGGACTTCAACGAGGTCAGCGTCGAGACGCTGCAGGCGGCCATCGACATCGGCCGCCTGGACGCGTCCAAGCCCGTGACCGTGGCCACGCTGCGCGAGGCCGGCATCGTGCGCCGTGAGCTGGACGGTGTTCGCATTCTGGGTGGCGGTGAGCTCAAGGCGAAACTGTCCCTGACGGTCGATCACGCGACGCAGTCCGCCAAGGCTGCGATCGAGAAGGCCGGCGGCAGCATCACGCTGATCGTGAAGAAGGTCCTGCCGGCCGACGAGGCCAAGCGGGCCAAGACGGCCGCCAAGAAGGCGAAGGCTGCCCCGGCCAAGGCGGCCGCAGCCGAGGAATAAGCGGCGGACCGCGCCGGTGGCCGGACGTGTGTGCGGCCTTTTGAATGAGTTGGAAGTCTAGGTTGCATCCAACTCTGCGACCCGCCATGTTCTAGGAAGACAATCGAGGCCGGGCCCCTCGCGGCGTCAGTCGCCCGAGACGATGCTCGGGTTCCGGGAGCCACCACGCCATGGTTTCAGCCGCCGAACAGCTGGCATCGAATCTGAACTTCGGCGCGTTCGCCAAAGCCGACGAGCTCAAGAAGCGGCTCTGGTTCACGCTCGCCGCGCTGCTGGTCTATCGCTTCGGCACGTTCATCCCGATTCCCGGCATCAATCCGGCCGCCTTCGCCGAGACCTTCCGGCAAAGCTCGGGCGGCATCCTCGGCATGATGAACCTGTTCGCCGGCGGCGCCATCGAGCGCATGGCGATCTTCGCGCTGAACATCATGCCGTACATCTCGGCATCGATCATCATGCAGCTGATGACCTCGGTATCGCCCTCGCTCGAAGCCTTGAAGAAGGAAGGCGAGCAGGGCCGCAAGCAGATCAACCAGTACACCCGCTACCTGACAGTGGCGCTCGCCACGTTCCAGGCCTACGGCATCGCCATCGGTCTTGAAGGCTCGCGCGCCTCGATCGGCAGCGTCGTCATCGAGCCCGGCTGGTTCTTCCGCATCTCGACGGTCATCACGCTCGTCGGCGGCACCATGTTCCTGATGTGGCTCGGCGAGCAGATCACGGCACGCGGCGTCGGCAACGGTACCTCGCTCATCATCTTCGCCGGCATCGTCGCCGGCCTGCCGAGCGCCATCGTCGGCCTCTTCGAGCTGGCGCGCACGGGCGCCATGAGCACGGTCCTGCTGCTCGGCCTGCTGGCCCTGATGCTGGCCGTGGTCGCCGTCATCGTCTTCATGGAGCGGGCGCAGCGGCGATTGCTGATCCAGTATCCAAAACGACAAGTCGGCAACCGCATGTTCCAGGGCGAGGCCTCGCACTTGCCGCTGAAGCTGAACTCGTCGGGCGTCATTCCGCCGATCTTTGCCTCCTCGCTGCTGCTGCTGCCGATCACGGCCGCCCAGTTCATGCAGGGCCAGGGCCCCGAATGGCTGAACTCGATCGTGGCCTCGCTCGGCCGCGGCCAGCCGCTGCACATCATCGTCTATGTGGCGCTGATCGTGTTCTTCGCGTTCTTCTATACGGCCGTGGTCTTCAACGCCAACGACACCGCGGACAACCTGCGCAAGTTCGGCGGCTTCCTGCCGGGTATTCGCCCGGGCGCCAAGACGGCGGAATATATCGATTACGTCCTGACGCGCATCACCGTGGTCGGCGCCATCTATCTCGCCGTGGTGTGCGTGCTGCCGGAAATGCTGATCTCGTACGCGGCGGTGCCGTTCTACTTCGGCGGCACGTCGCTGCTCATTGCGGTCAGCGTGACGATGGATACGGTCGCGCAGATCCAGAGCCATCTGCTCGCGCATCAATATGAAGGTTTGATCAAGAAGGCGAAGCTCAGGGGCGCGTCACGGGGCGGTCGGCGATGAATCTTATCCTTCTGGGGCCGCCGGGGGCGGGTAAGGGGACCCAGGCCAAGGAGATCCAGACGCGGCGCAGCCTCGTCCAGCTGTCGACGGGCGACATGCTGCGGGCGGCCTCCAAGGCCGGCAGCGAGCTCGGCAAGCGCGTCAAGGCGACGATGGACAAGGGCGAGCTCGTCTCCGACGAGATCGTCATCGACATCATCGCCGCGCGCATCGACGAGCCCGATTGCGACAAGGGCTTTATCCTCGACGGTTTTCCGCGCTCGCTCAACCAGGCGGCCGCGCTCGACGATATGCTGAAGCGCAAGAAGCGCGAGCTGGACGCCGTCATCGAGCTGAAGGTCGACTACAACCGGCTCGTCGAGCGCATCGTGGGGCGCTACGCCTGCGCCAAGTGCGGCGAAGGCTACCATGACCGCTTCAAGCGCCCGAAGGTGCGGGGCGTTTGCGATGTCTGCGGCAGCCAGGAATTCATCCGGCGTGACGACGACAACGCCATGACCGTCACCACCCGCCTCATGACCTATTACCGCGAGACGGCGCCCCTGATCGGCTACTATTTCTGCAAGGGGAACCTGCACGCGGTGGACGGCATGGCCCCTATCGGCGACGTGGCCAATGCCATCGACGCCGTGCTCGACGGCCTCAAGCGAAAATAACGCCTGACCAATAGTTGGTCTTGTCAGAGCGCCCGCAAGCCCACATTCTGCGGCCGTGATACTGCGCGTTCATCGCTGGGCCGCTTTGCAGCGGATGGCGAGGCGCGCACGGCCTGCTTATAAGTCGAAAACAAAAACAAGAACGCCTGTCGAAACGGAGGAAACGAGACATGACCAAACTGACCCGCCGCCAGATGCTGGCTGCTGGGGCCGCCACGGGCGCGGCCGCGACGCTTGGGCTCACGCCTGCTGGTGCACAGGCTGCCTATCCCAACCGCCCTGTAACTGTGATCTGTCCCTGGGGCGCCGGCGGCGGTACGGACGCCACGGCCCGTATCATCGCCGCCGTGATGGAGAAGGAGCTGGGCCAGCCCTTCAACGTCGTCAACCGCACGGGCGGCTCCGGCGTCGTCGGACATTCGGGCATCGCAACGGCGGCGCCGGACGGCTACACGCTCGGCATGCTGACGGTCGAGATCTCGATGATGCACTGGCAGGGGCTCACCGAGCTGAAGCCCGACAGCTACACGCCGCTGGCGCTGATGAACGAGGATCCCCCGGGCATCCAGGTCAAGGCGGACAGCCCCTACAAGACCGTCAAGGACCTGTCCGATGCCATCAAGGCGTCGTCACCGGGCAAGCTGAAGGCGTCCGGCACGGGCCAGGGCGGCATCTGGCATCTGGCGCTCGTCGGCTGGATGACGGCGCTCGGCCTGAAGCCTGACCACGTGGCCTGGGTGCCGTCGAACGGCGCTGCGCCAGCCATGCAGGACTTGGCCGCCGGCGGCGTCGATATCGTCACCTGCTCCGTTCCGGAGGCGCGTGCGATCATCGAGGCCGGCAAAGCCCGCAGCCTTGCCGTCATGGCAACCGAACGCAACCCGGCCTTCAAGGATGTGCCGACACTCAAGGAAGCCATGGGCATCGACTACAATACAGGTGCCTGGCGCGGCATGGCCGGTCCCAAGGGCCTGCCCAAGGACATCGCCGACAAGCTCACGGCGGCCTTCAAGAAGGTCAACGAGTCGGCCGAGTTCCGCGAGTTCATGGCCAACCGCGGCTTCGGCGTGAAGTGGGCCGACGCCGCGGGCTTCGCCAAGTTCATGGACGATGGCAACAAGGCCATGGGCGTCGCCATGAAGGCGGCCGGCCTCGCCAAGGGCTGATCGCTGCACGTCAGCGCCGGCAGTCGCCGGCGCTGATGCACCTGCCAGACGGCGGCTCGAGCAGGCCGTGCTTCACACTGGATCTCCATGCATCTTTCCGACCGCGTTACTGGGGTGTTCATCGCCGGCCTCGGTGCCATTGCGGCCTACGCAGGCTCAAAGCTGCCGCCGGTGCCGGGGCAGCAGGTAGGCCCCAATGTCTTTCCGATGGTTGTCGGCATCGGCATGGTCTTCTGTGGCGGGCTGATTGCGCTCGGCGTCGGCCGCCGGTTCGAGGACGAAGCGGAGGCCGAGCTTGCCGCACACAGCGATGCATCGGCGTCGGCTGCGCCCGCACAATCCGGCTGGATGCAAGGCTTGCGCGTGCTGCTCCCACCGGCATTGCTGCTCTTCTATGTGTATGCGGTCGACTTCCTCGGCTTCCTGATCACGGGAGTCATCGTGGTGATTAGCGCTGCGATGGCGCTCGGGGCACGCTTGCCCTTTGCGGGCGCTGTAGCGCTGTTCACGACGGCGCTGATCCATCTTACGTTCGCCAAGCTGCTGCGCGTTCCCCTGCCGCCTGGCCTTCTCGCTTTTCCCTGGTAGGCGACATGAACACGTACACCGAGGCGTTGTCCCTCGTCTTCCAGACCGATGTGCTCATCGTCATCCTGTGCTCGGCCGTCTATGGCATGGCCGTCGGGGCGCTGCCGGGGCTGACGGCCACGATGGCGACCGCCCTCCTGGTGCCGGTGACGTTCTACCTTTCGCCCATCGCGGCCATCGCGGCCATCATCACATCCTCGGCGATGGCGATATTCGCCGGCGACATTCCGGGCGCGCTGCTGCGCATTCCGGGTACACCAGCGTCCGCTGCCTATACCGACGAAGCCTACGCCTACACGCGCAAGGGCCAGCCGGAAATGGCGCTCGGCATCGGCCTGTGGTTCAGTGCGCTGGGCGGCATCATCGGTACATTCGCGCTGATGATCATGGCGCCGCAGCTTGCCGAATTCGCGCTGAGCTTCTCGACATTCGAGTATTTCTGGCTGGCGTTCCTTGGCCTCATGTGCGCGACGCTGGTTGCACGCTCATCACCCGTCAAGGCCATTGCCAGCATGCTGATCGGATTGCTGGTCGCGTGCGTCGGCATCGAAAATCCGGCGGGAACGCCGCGCTTCACGTTCGGGTCGACGGACCTGCTCGGCGGCATCGAGGCGCTGCCGGCGCTGGTGGGTGTCTTCGCCGTCTCCGAGGTGATGCGAGCGATGATGTCGGCGGAGCCGCCGCGGCTCGCCGGACGGCGGTTCGGCAGCATCCTGAAGGGACAGCTCGAGCTGACACGCAAGTATGTGAAGCCGCAGGTGCGCGGCAATCTCATCGGCATTGCCATCGGCGCACTGCCAGGGGCTGGTGCCGATATCGCAGCGTGGGTGAGCTATTCGGTGTCCAAGCGCTTTTCCAAGACGCCTGAGAAGTTCGGCACCGGCCATCCCGAGGGCCTCATCGAATCTGGCGCCAGCAACAACTCGGCGCTTGCCGCGGGCTGGGTGCCGGCGCTGCTGTTCGGCATCCCCGGCGACACCATCACGGCCATCGCCATCGGCGTGCTGTACATGAAGGGCCTCAATCCGGGTCCGACGCTGTTCACCGAGCGCGCCTCCAGCATGTATGCGCTCTACATCATCTTCATTCTTGCGAACCTGCTGATGATTCCGCTCGGGATTCTCATGATCCGGCTCTGCAGCAAGCTTCTCAGCGTGCCGCGGAGTGCGATCATGTCATCGATCATTCTGATGTGCGCGGTGGGCGCGTTTGCGACCGGCAACAATCTGTTCGCCGTGGTGATCGTGGCGGCCTTCGGCGTCATCGGTTTTGTCATGGAACGCAACGGCTATCCGGTTGCCGCCATGGTGCTCGGCATCGTCATGGGGACGATGGTGGAGCAGAACTTCGTCACTTCGCTCATCAAGTCCGACGGCAGCATCTGGCCGTTCTTCAGCCGGCCGGTCGCCTCGCTTCTCGCGGCCATGACGATTGCCGCGTTGCTGTGGCCGGTCTTCGCCTGGCTGCTGCGCCTGCGGCGGCGCGCCATGGCCGGCGGCTGAGCGTGCGATTGCGGGTGACAGGCAGCGCCATTTGAACGCAACATGACGGCGTATGCCCTGGCGATCCGTCAGGGACGCGAAATTCGTGTGGAGACTGAAGACATGTCGCTTTCCCCCGAGGTCATCAAGGCGCTGTCCGGCGTATCGACAGCAACCGTCACGACGATTCTCCTAAAAAAGGGCCTGCGCAACGTCTGGATGCGCGGTACGCGCCCTCTGGCACCGGGACAGCCGCGGCTCGTCGGCCGTGCCTTCACGCTGCGTTTCGTACCGGCGCGCGAGGATCTGGCGACGCCGGAGTCGTGGTCCTCGCCGACGTCCACGCGTGCGGCCATCGAGGCCATGCCGGCGGGCTGCATCGCCGTCGCGGACGCCATGCGCGTGACGGACGCCGGCATCTTCGGCGACATCCTGTGCGCGCGCATGAAGCAGCGCGGCGTTGCCGGCCTGGTGACGGACGGCGTGGTGCGCGACGTGGCCGGCGTGCTCGGTACCAAGCTGCCGGTGTGGTGCCAGGGCGGTGCTGCCCCGCCGTCGGTGGCGGGGTTAACGTTCGTCGGCTGGCAGCAGCCCATCGCCTGCGGGGGCGTCGCCGTGTTTCCCGATGATGTTGTTGTGGTGGACGACGATGGTGCCGTGGTGATCCCGGCGGCGCTCGTCGACATGCTGGTCGAGCAGGGCCCTGAGCAGGAGCGCATGGAAGGCTGGATCATGCGCGAGGTGGAGAAGGGCGCATCGCTACCCGGCCTCTATCCTATGAACGCGGAAACCAAGGCGCGCTACGAGAAGGACAAGGGATAACCTATCCCGCTTGTGATTCTGCTGGCGGGTTGGCGGCCGTAACATCGCCGCCCGCAGTGCGTCCGGCGACCAGCCAGTACGTGAAGCCCGCGCCTATGCCGGGCGGTACGAACATCAAGGCCCAACCCAATATCATCAGCGCCGCGCCCGGTCTGCCTTGCGTGGCGCCGCTCGGCAGCGTGCCCGAAAGCCATGCTGACAAGGCCGGCGCGAAAAGAAGGGCGAGGGCAAGGGCGAGTGACACGATGCCGGTCAGCGCGCCGGCTATGAGATAGTACGTGAGCGAGCGGATGCGCTTGCGTTCGGTATGCATGATGACGGGCAACGTCGGAAGCAGGGCAAAAAGGCCGATCGCGGAGCCCAGTGACAGTATGATCGAAAACGACGACGCAAGCTGTTCCAGCCCGCTTCGCGTGGCCGGGCTCGATGAAAGGCTTCCCGGATCTCGCGTCAGTTGCGAAAAGATCGCCGTCGAGACGAGCAGCAGCAAGGCCGCGGCGAGACACGCGACAACGTAGGCGCCGGCAATGACGACGGCCCTGTCCATCGGGCGGCGTGCATAGATCGCCCACAGTAACGCTGCAACGAGCAGCGCCAGCACCACGACGTTGGCGAGCGTCGAGATGGCTACGGCATAGCCGTGACCGGGAGTGATCGCGCTGACGGTGTAGCGCCCTTGCGCATCGAGCGGGATGAAAAGGCCCAGGACCTTCAGCCCGATGAAATCTGCGATGAAGAACGCGACGATCGTTCCGGCCGCGACAATCAGAAAGCGGGCGGTGGCTCCTTGCGCATGCGACATGGCGGCCTCTGGGGCGGTCAACTGCGGGAAGCAAATCGATCTGCTGAGACTACCTGAAAATCGCAAAAGCGATGTTCCCGCCGGAACACACCAGCGGGGCCACGTCAGCTCTTCTTGCCGTAGTTCAGCAGCCCGGGTGCAGCCTTTGGCGGACGGGCGCGGACGGCTTCCTCGTTGGGATCGCAACCCCAGCCTGGCGCATCCGTCATGACGAGATGGCCGTCCTCGATCTTCGGCAGCGTCATGAACAGCTCATGGTCCCAGGGCAGGCGATCGATATCAATCTCCATGATGCGCAGGTTCGGCACGGCGGCTGCGAAGTGCGCGTTCTGCATCGTGCACAGATGGCCGTAGAAGTTGTGCGGGGCCACGTTGACCTCGTGCGCCTCTGCGGCCGCCGCGATCTTCATGGACTGCCACACGCCGTTCCACGGTGTGTCGATGATCGCCACGTCCATGGCTTGCTCGCGGAAGTAGGGCAGGAACTCGCGCAGGCCGAGCAGCGTCTCGCACGAGGAAATCGGGTGCGGGCTCTGCCGGCGGATGTAGCCGAGGGCTTCGGGCGAATAGGTGTCGATCTCGATCCAGAACATCTCGATGTTCTCGATCTCGCGCAGGATCTTGAGATAGCCTTCCGTCTTGGCGTTGAAGTTGAGGTCGAGCAGCAGATCCACATCCGGCCCCGCGCCATCGCGAAACGCTTCCAGATGTATGCGCAGATTGCGCAGCACGGCCTTGTCCACGTTCAGCTCGGGATAGAACGGGGCGCCGAAGCCGGGTCGCCAGCCGCGCGGGTTCTTCTGCCCGTCCTCGTAGATGAAGATGTTGGTCTTGAGCGCCGAGAAGCCTTTCTCGCGCACCTCGCGGCCCATGGCCTTGACGCCGTCGAGATCAGCGATGGCGGGCTTGTAGTAGGTCGGATGATTGATGCGCCAGGTGGCGCAATGCGACCAGTAGAGCCGGATGCGGTCGCGCACCTTGCCGCCAAGCAGCTCGTAGCACGGCACGCCGAGCGATTTCGCCTTGGCATCGAGTAGCGCGTTCTCGATGGCACCCATAGCTTCGGCGACAACGCCGCCCGCGGCGGGGCGCGTCGCGCAATAGAGCTCGGCGTAGATGCGCTCGTGTGCGTTGGCCGATTGGCCGATGACGCGAGGTGCGAGCCGTTCGATGACCGTGCCGACGCCGGGAGAACCGAAGCCTTCGTCGAACTCGCTCCAGCCGACGATGCCGCTGTCTGTCGTCAGCTTGACGAAGTGATAGTTCCGCCACCCGGCATCGCAGTGCAGGGTCTCGATGCGCTCGACCTTCATCGGCGTGTCCTCCGGCTTTGTTGGTTGTTATGGCTTGAGTGTAACCGTGGTCAGTGCCCTGGCGCCATTGTCATGACCGTTGTGTGGTGCGCCGGTGATCACCCCTAGCCTGAGCGTCACCCCGGCGAAGGCCGGGGCCTAGATGCCAATCCATTCTCTCTGAGATTGCGGTGACACTTCTGGGTACCGGCCTTCGCCGGTATGACGTTGTGGAAAGGTCCAGCTCCACACTTGGCACAGTGTTCGCGGTGATGTGGAGACTGCGCCGTCGCTCAGATCTCGTCCTTGTGCCAGCAGGCGACGGTATGGCCGGGCGAGGTTTCTTCGAGCTGCGGCGTCTCGCGTTTGCAGATGTCGGTCGCGTACGGACAGCGCGTGTGGAAGACGCATCCCGAGGGCGGGTTGGCGGGGCTCGGCAGCTCGCCGGAAAGCGCGATGCGCGAGCGCTTGGCGTCGGGATCGGGTACGGGCGTCGCCGACAGCAGCGCGCGCGTGTAGGGATGCCGCGGTCGGGCATACAGCTCCCGCGCCGGCGCCAGCTCGACGATGCGCCCGAGATACAACACGATGACGCGGTCGCTCAGGTACTCGACGATCGACAGGTCGTGCGACACGAACAGCATGGTCAGCCCGCGCCGGCGCCTCAGATCCGCCAGCAGGTTGACGATCTGCGCCTGCACCGACACATCGAGCGCCGACACCGGCTCGTCGGCGACGATGAAATCCGGGTTTGACGCCAGCGCCCGGGCGATGCTGATGCGTTGCCGTTGCCCGCCCGAGAACTGATGCGGAAAGCGAGTCAGATGCTCCGGACCGAGCCCCACTTCCGACAGCAGCTCGACGACGCGCGCGCGCCGCTGCGCCCCAGAGGCCAGGCCGTGAATGTCGAGGATGTCGCCGATGATGTCCTCTACGCGCTTGCGCGGATCGAGGCTGGCATAGGGGTCCTGGAACACGATCTGCATGTGCTGGCGCAATTTGCGTAGGGCACCGGCGGAGACCTTGCTGATGTCGGCGCCACGGAAACGCACCGTGCCGCTGGTCGGCTCGACGAGCCGCAGCAGCGTGCGCCCGATCGTGCTTTTGCCCGAGCCGGACTCGCCGACCAGGCCCACGACCTCGCCCGGTTGGATGTTGAAACTCACATCTTCGACGGCGCGGATCGGCGGCGCGGACCAGGAGAACAATCCGCGCTTGCCGGTGAAATGGCGCGTCAGGTTCTGCACATCGACGAGGGGCTGGGTCATAGCTCGCCCCATCTCAGGCAGCGGGATCGATGGCCGTCGCCCACGTCTGTCAACGCCGGCACCTCGACGCGGCACGCGGGCTGCGCCATCTCGCAGCGCGGCTCGAACGGACATCCCGGCGGCAGGTTGAGCGGGCTTGGCACCTGCCCGCTGATGGCACGCAGCGGCGGCCGGTCCTGGCTGTCGAGCGCGGACACGCCGCTCTCCGGCATCGAGGCGAGCAGACCGCGCGTGTAGGGATGGCGCGGCCGGCGGAAGATGGCGTGCACGCTGCCTTCCTCCATGATGCGGCCGGCATAGAGCACGATCACGCGATCGGCGAGCTCGGCGACGATGCCGAGGTTGTGCGTGATGAACATCATGCTGAGCGGCCGTTGCGGATTCTTGCCCAAGGCGCGCAAGAGGTCGAGGATCTGTGCCTGGATCGTGACATCGAGCGCCGTGGTCGGCTCGTCGGCGATGAGCAGCACCGGATCGCAGGCGAGCGCCATGGCGATCATCGCCCGCTGGCGCATGCCGCCGGAGAGCTGGTGCGGGAAGTCGTCGACGCGGCGCGGGGCATCGGGAATGCCGACTTGATCGAGCAGGCGCACCGCCTCGGCACGAACCTTGTCCTTCGGCAATGCGCGGTGACGGCGAATGGCCTCGCCGATTTGCTCCCCGACCGAGTAGACCGGATTGAGGCTCGTCATCGGCTCCTGGAAGATCATGGCGATCTCGTTGCCACGCACGGTCTGCATCTCGGTATCGTCGAGCTGCACGAGATCGCGCCGCGTGCCGTCCCGGCCCGTGAACAGGATGGAGCCGGCCGCGATGCGCCCGGCGGGCTTCGGCACCAGCCCGAGGATCGACAGGCCGGTCATGGATTTGCCCGAACCGGATTCGCCGACAACCGCGACCGTCTCGCCTTGTCTGATCGCGAACGATACGCCGGCCACGGCCTTGAATGGCCCGTCTGCCGTGTCAAAGCGCGTCTCCAGCTCGCGCACGTCGATCAACGGCGCGGCTTCGGTCGCGGGCGCCGGCAGTGCCGCGGTGCGCTGGCCCATCAGCATGCCGGCGAGTGTGCTGTGCGGGGCAAGCGCGGTCAGCCGCGGGTCGAAGGCATCGCGCAGGGCGTCGCACAGCCGGTTGACGGCAAGAATGGTGAGCACCAGCGCCGCGCACGGCCAGAGCAGGAGCAGCCAGTTCTGCTCCATGGTGGCGCGGGCGCCGCGGATCATCAGGCCCCACGACGGTGTTGGCGGCACCACGCCGAGGCCGAGGAAGCTCAAGCCCGACTCGATGACGATGGCGGCACCGACCGTCAGCGAGAACTGCACGAGGATCGGCGGGAAGACGTTGGGCAGGATCGTACGGCTCAACACGCGCAGTGGCGCCGCGCCTGAGGCGCGTGCCGCCTCCACGTATTCGAGCTGGCGTGCCGACAACACCTCGCCGAACGTCACGCGCGCATAGCCCGGAGCGTAGAGGATCGATAGCGCGAAGATGAGCGTCCCCGCACCTGGCCCCGCGAGCGTCACGATCAGCAGGGCCAGCAGGATGGGCGGAAACGAGAGAATGACGTCGGTGAGGCGCACCGTCAGCAGCTCGGCCAAGCCGCCGAAGTAGCCGCCGATCAGCCCGATGGTCACGCCGATGACGCCAGCAATCAGCGCCGACATCAAGGCGACCGCCAGCGACGCACGCGCCCCCCACAGCAGGCGCGAGAGCACGTCGCGGCCGAATTCATCCTGGCCGAGCCAATGCTGAGCCGAAGGAGCAGCCAGGCGGCTGCCGACATCCATCTTCACAGGATCATGAGGCGCGATGAGGGGCGGCAGTAGCGCGAGCAGAACGAGGAGGCCGACGAACGCCAATGGCCAACCGATCCGCCGCCAGGGAAGTTGGGCGAGGCTTGCCAGCATGGCGCTACCCGTGCCGGACGCGCGGGTCGAGCACCGCGTAGAGAAGATCCACCGCCAGGTTCAGCAGCACGAACAGGGCACAGATGACGAGCACGATACCTTGTACTTCCGGATAGTCGCGCTGCTCCACGGCGCGCACGAGAAAGCCCGAAAGACCGGGCCAGTTGAAGACGTACTCCACCAGCACCGTGCCGCCGAGCAGCGTGCCCATATGCAACCCGACGACCGTCAGCACGGGCCCCAACGCGTTGCGCACGACATGGCGGCGGATCACTTGGCTCTCGGGAAGCCCCTTGGCGCGCGCGGTGCGCACCCAGTCGCGGTTCTGCATCTCGAGCGTCGTCGTGCGCACCATGCGAAACACCACGGCCGACAAGCCCAAGGCGATGGTGATCGCCGGCATCAGCAGGATCTTCAGGTGTGCGACCGGGTCCTGCGTGAAGGGGACGAAGCCACCGGCCGGCACCCATCGGAGCTTCTGCGCGAACACCAGCACGAGCAGGGTGCCGATGACGAACACCGGCACCGACATGAGGAAGCTCGAGAGTGTCGAGAGCGATCGATCGAGCATACGGCCGCGCCGCAACGCGGCGGCGACGCCGAGCGGCAGGCCGATGAGAATGGCCAGGATCGTCGCCGAGACCACCAGCTCGAGCGTGCGTGGCAGGCGCCGGGCGATTTCTTCCATCACGGGCCGGTCGTCCTGCATGGAGTTGCCGAGATCGAGCCGTGTCAGCCCGCGCAGGAAAGCGCCGTACTGCTCCAGCACCGGCTTTTCGAGACCCAGACGCTCGCGCAGTTCCGCGACCGCTGCGGGGTCCGGCGCGACGCCGCCACTCGACAGCAGCATCTCGGCGGGATCGCCGGGAATGAGACGCAGCACGGCAAAGATCAGCGTCGCCACCACCCAGATCAGGACAAGGGAGACAGCAAGGCGGCGGAGCAGGTAGGCCATGCAGGTACCGGGATGCTCTTGGGTGCTTCTTCTCCCTCTCCCCGCTTGCGGGGAGAGGGCTGGGGTGAGGGGCAGCAGCCAACGCTGAGCAAGATCCTGCCCCTCACCCTAACCCTCTCCCCATACCGGATAGTGGGTATGGGGAGAGGGGACTACCCGAACGCCAAGTCCTCGAGCGTGATGCCGGAGAAGAACGTCAGCGCACCCGGCAGGTTCTTGAAGCCCTTGCCGGACTTCTTCAGGCCGTAACCTTGTGAGCGCCAGGCAAGGCCGACGAGCGCCGCATCCTGCAGCGCGACCTTTTCCAGTTCCACGTAGATCGCCTTGCGTTTCTCCAGGTCGAACTCGGCACGGCCCTTGTCCAACAGCTCATCGACTTTGGGATTGCTGTACCCGAACGAGCGGGCGTAGGAGCCTGTCTGTCCGCCGGCGAGCAGCGACGTCAGCGCGTCCGGATCGTTGAAGTCGCCCGCCGTGCCGTTGATCGCGAACTCGTACTGCCCGCGATTGCCGAGGTTGACGCGCGAGGCCCAGTCCGGCACGGCCAGCGTCACCTCGATGCCGAGGGGCTTCAGGTTCTGCTGGATGACCTCGGCGGAGTCCTTGTGCATGCCGTAGGTGCTCGACGCGAGCAACGTCGTCTTGAAGCCGTTGGGCTGCCCGCCTTCCGCCAGCGCTTTCTTGGCCTTCTCCAGGTCAGTCTTCCAGTGATTGGCGCCGGCATCGTTGGAGTAGGGCGAGCCCTTGGCGAACGGCAGTCCCGCCAGGGGCGAGCCGCGACCGAAGAATGCAGCCTTGACGATCTCGTCGCGATTGATGGCGTAGGCGACGGCCTCGCGCAGCTTGGCGTTGGCGAACGGGCCCTGCTGCGTGTTGAAGACGACGTACAGGAACGGACCGTCCAGCGTGTCGAGCGTGAGGTTGGGATTCTTCTCGACCGCCGCCATGTTCTGCCACGGGATGTATTCGGAGATGTCGACATCGCCGGATTCGAGCGCCGCCACACGCAGGCTCTCATCCTGATAGGCGACGAAGCGCAGCTTCCTGGTGGCAGGCTTGCCTTTGCGGTAGTAGGCGTCGAAGCCTTCGAGATCGATGCGCGTGCCGCGCTCCGTGTCCGTGATGCGGTAGGGCCCCGCGCCGACCGGGTTCGCTTCCGTCGACTTGGGCGAGATGATGGGCATGTGCGGGCTGGCCAGGAGATAGGGCCAGGTTACCGACGGCTGCTTCATGACGAAGCGCACGGTGCGCGCATCGGGCATCTCGATCTTCTCGAGCAGCGCGTTGACGCGGGCACGGAAATACGCGGACGATTTCTCGTCCGCCATCATCTGGAAGCTCTTCTCGACCGCGGCGGCGTTGACCGGCTCGCCGTCGTGGAATTTCGCATTCTCGCGCAGCGTCACGACCCAGGCATTGGTGCCGTCCTGCTTCCAGGATTCAGCAAGCTCGCCGCGCAGCTCGCCCTTGGCGTCATAGCCGAGCAGTCCGCGCATCGTCTGCAGCTTGACCGTGACCGCCGCCGTGCCCGTGTTCGCCCACGGACGCAGGGACGGCGGATAGCTTGACAGCGCAAAGACGATCGTATCCTTGGCCTGCGCCCGCGCCGGGCCCATCAGCATCGGGCCGGCGAGCGTGCTCGCGGCCGCGCCTTGCAGCAAACGGCGCCGGGAAACCAGATGGCGTACTGGCTTGTCGTTCGTGGAGCGGGACATGACGGATCCTGTTTTGCTTTAGTCTTGCAGTTTGTAGATCGTGCGCGCGGTGTCTGCGGATATGCGTCCCTCGCGCAAATCCTGCCGCACGGCCTCGCGGTCACGCTTGACCGGATCGCCGTAGCCGCCGGCGCCCGGCGTCGTGATGTAGACGCGCTGGCCCGATTGCAGCACCGCCCGCGCTTTGGCGGGGAACTGCACGCCCTCGTCGAAGTCGAAGCCGGCGCGGCCCCCCTCGTGACCGCCGAACAGCCCCCAGGGTCCGCGCTTGAAGCGCGAGCCGTGGATGTACGTGCGGCACTCGTGATCCTCGATCCGCACCTGGCGGAACAGGCCCATGCCGCCGCGGAATTCTCCCGCGCCGCCCGAGCCATCGACCAGCTCGTAGCGCTCCAGCACCAGCGGATATTCGATCTCCAGCGCCTCCACGGGCAGGTTCGAGGTGTTGGTCAGATGCACGTGCACGCCGTCGAGGCCGTCCTTCGTCGCGCGCGCGCCGAACCCGCCGCCGATGGTCTCGAGGTACACGTAGAACTCGCCCGTGCGCGGATTGACGCCCGTGAAGGTCGAGTTGGTGCAGGCGCCGTTGCAGGCGGCAATGATGCGATCGGGGAGTGCAGGGGCGAGCGCGCCGAAGATGAGATCGACGACGCGTTGCCCCGTATGCAGGCGCGAGTTGACGGCGCCAGGCGGCGCGGCGTTGAGCACCGTGCCCTTCTTGGCCGTGACGTGGATCGGGCGGAACAGGCCGCCGTTGGCCGGGATCTCAGGACCGATCAGCGCCTTGATGGCGTAATAGACCGTCGCCAGCAGGCCCGTTTCCACCAGATTGATGCCTGCGCGCACCTGCGGAGGCCCATCGAAGTCCAGGTAGATCTCGTCGTCCTTGACCTCGATACGGACCTTGAACGCGAGCGAGCCGTCGAGCTCGTTGCTCTCGTACACATCCTCGAACGTGTACACGCCCGAGGGTATCGTGCGGATGCCGGCGCGCGTCAGGCGCTCGGCATAGTCGAGCAGCGCGTCGCTGGCGGCCAGCAGCATGTCCTTGCCGTAGCGATCGCACAGGCTCTTGAACCGCTCGATGCCCTGGCGATTGGCGGCCATCTGGGCGCGCAAGTCGTTCAGGCGCTCACGCGGCACCTGCAAGTTGAGCAGGACGAGATCGAGGATGTCCTGCACCAGCTTGCCTTCGCGATAGAGCCGCACCGGCGGAATGCGAATGCCTTCCTGGAAGATGTGGGCATGGCTGCGGTCGACGAAGTCGGCATGGTGCGCCGTGTTCGTCGCCCAGGCCACAAGCTCACCCTTGTAGAAGACCGGCTCAGCGAGAACGATGTCGGGCAGGTGCGTGCCGCCGCCGGTATAGGCGTCGTTGCCCATGAAGACATCGCCTTCGCGGATGTCCTTCATGTCGAAGCGCTTGGCGATCTCGTCGACGACACCGATCAGCGAGCCGAGGTGGATCGGGATGTGTGACGCCTGGCACAGCGTGCGGCCCCGGGCGTCGAACAGGCACGTCGAGCTGTCGCGCCGTTCCTTGATGTTGGTCGAGTAGGAGGCGCGCACCAGCGTCTCGCCCATCTCCTCGACGATGGAGGCCAGCGCATTGCCGATCACCTCGACGGTGATGGGATCGATCGGTCCGGAGAAGGCCGTCTTGGGGGAAGCAACCGCGGTCATCGCTCTCTAGCCCTCGACGATGATGTTGAGATACGGGTCGACGGTTGCCGTCTGTCCCGGCAGCACGACGGTGGTCGCATCCATCTGCTCGACGATGGCAGGTCCTGTGATGCGGTGCCCCGGCCCGAGCTTCTCGCGATCGTACACAGGACACGACACGAAGCTCGACGCCTCCGCCAGCCACACGTCGCGCTTGGCCATCAGTGCGCTGTCCAAAGGCGCCGTCGCCGGCGGCTGCGCGCGGATCTCGGCCTGCCGCACCGCGCCCGTCGCCTCGATTCGGAACGTCACCGCCTGCATGGGCTCTTCCGGCGCGATGTAGCCGTACATCTGCTTGTGCGCCTGCTCGAAGCTCTCGCGGATGTTGGCAAGCAGCGCCTCGCCCTTCAGGCCGTCGGGCATGGGCACCGACAGCTCGTAGTTCTGCCCCGCATAGCGCATGTCGATGGTCCGCCTCGTGCGGCGATCCTTGGCGGCAATGCCTTCTGCCGCGAACCAGGCTTCCGCGCGGCGATCGAGATCGGTGAACACCTCGGCCATGGTGCCGAGCGTCTCCAGCGTTACCGGCATCAGCCGCGTCTGCGCGTAGTTGGTCTGCAAATCGGTCATCAGCAGGCCGAGCGCACACAGGATGCCCGGATTGCGCGGCACCAGCACGCGCGGGATCTCCAACTCGCGCGCCAGCCGTGCCGAGTGCAAGGGGCCTGCGCCGCCGAAGGCGACGAGCGTGTACTCGCGCGGGTCGTGCCCGCGCTGCACCGACACCAGCCGGATCGCCTTCGCCATATTGGCGGTGACGACGCTGATAATACCCTGCGCCGTGGCCATCACGTCGAGGCCGAGACGCTCCGCCAGCTCGCCCACGGCCGCCTTGGCCTTGGCCTGATCGATCTTCATGCGGCCGCCGAGCAGGTATTGCGGGTTGAGCGTCTGCAGCACCACGTTGGCATCCGTCACTGTCGGTTCGGTGTTGCCGAGTCCGTAGCAGACCGGTCCCGGCGCGCCGCCGGCGCTGCGCGGCCCGACCTTCAAGTGTCCACCCGCATCGAGATAGGCGATCGACCCGCCGCCCGCACCGACCGTGTGAATGTCGAGCATCGGCGTCTTCAGCGGATAGCCGTGCACGTCCATCTCGCCGGCGAGCTTGGGGCGGCCGTTCTCGATCAAGGCCACGTCGGTGGAGGTGCCGCCCATGTCGAACGTGATGATGTTGGGAAAGCCCGACAGCGCGCCGACCTTCATGGCGCCGACGACACCGGTCGCCGGGCCCGATAGCACGGTACGCACGGCATGATCGCGCGCCGTCGCAAACGACATGACGCCACCGTTCGACTGCGTGATGTGGCGCGGGCCTTTCAATCCGGCCTCATCGAGGCGCGGACCCAGGCGCTCGATGTACTTGGCCATCACCGGACCCAGGTATGCGTTGACGACCGCCGTCGACAGCCGCTCGAACTCACGGAATTCCGGGGCCACCTCGTGCGAGCAGGTGACGAACGCTTCTGGGAACTCCTCGGCCAGGATCTCGCGCACGCGCGCCTCGTGCCTCGGGTCGATGTAGGAATAGAGGAACGTCACGGCGACGGACTGCACGCCGGCGGCTTTGAGGTCGCGGGCGGCCGCACGCACGGCATCCTCATCGAGCGGCTTCTCGATGCGGCCATCGTGGCGCAGCCGTTCCGGCACCTCCTTGCGCAGGTCGCGCGTGACGAGCAGGGCCGGCTTGTCGCATTGCAGGTCGTAGAGATGCGGCCGCCGCTGGCGTCCGATCTCCAGCAGGTCGCGGAAACCGTCCGTGGTGATGAGGCCCGTCTTGACGCCGCGATGCTGGATCAGCGCGTTGGTCGCGACCGTCGTGCCGTGCCCGAACGAGATGACGTCCTTCGGCGTCGCGCCGGCCGATTTCTCCAGCCCCTCCGTGACGCCGCCGGCGATGGCGCGGGAGGGGTCGTCCGGGGTGCTCGGCACCTTCCAGACGCGAATGGCTCCGCCGTCGGCCTCGACGAGGCAGATGTCGGTAAATGTGCCGCCTGAGTCGACCCCGACGCGCCACCCTGTCATGCTTCCTCACTCTTCCGCCCACGATCCCTACGCGTCTTGATGCGCGCGGGGCCTATCAACGCCCAACCCGGTGTTGACTGTCAACACCGGGTTGGGCAGAGCCGCCCGGCGGGCGGATTTCAGGCAGGAAGCGGAAAATTCCGACAGATCGAGCGGCCGCCGGTGTGCCGACGGCCGCCGTCGGGACGATGGCCGGGTGCCGGCTAATGTGCCGCTGTCTTGGCCGGGGCCGCCTTATGCGCGGGATGGGAGCCCTGCGAGAGCCGGTCGACATAGGCGATGCCGATGGCCGACAGGATGAACGTCACGTGGATGATAGTCTGCCACATGATGGCGGACTCGGTGTAGTTCGACGTCGCCTTACCGAGATTGCCGGCCTCGATGAAGGTCCGCAGGAGATGGATCGACGAGATGCCGATGATGGCCATCGCCAGCTTGATCTTGAGCACGCTGGCATTCACATGATCGAGCCACTCGGGCTGATCAGGATGTCCCTGCAGCCGCAGGCGCGACACGAACGTCTCGTAGCCGCCGACAATCACCATCACCAGCAGGTTGGAGATCATGACGACGTCGATCAGGCCGAGCACGATCAGCATGATCTGCTGCTCGCTGAACGACGCGGCATGCGTCATCAGGTGCCACAGCTCTTTCAGGAACAGGACGACGTAGACGCCCTGGGCCACGATCAGGCCGAGGTAGAGCGGGAGCTGCAACCACCGCGATCCGAAGATCAGCTGGGGCAGGGGGCGAAGGAGGTTGGGGGAGGATTGTGATGTCATGGTCTCGATGGCTGGCAGGTGTGGCGCGGCGATCGGCCTGGTGCCGCTTGAGGCCCAGTCTGAGGCCAAGTCGAGCCGCGATTTCTATGCGAAGTATCTGGAACGAGTCCAGCGCCAGAAAAGGGCGTGCGTCGCCGCGCCCGCCTCGCGTTGATACGCCCCGATTTTTCCGGGGCGAGCCTGTGGAACTCCGGCCTCCCGGTGTCACAATCGGGCCTCTTCCCGGTCTGCCTTGGACGGGGCGTGATCGTGACAGTCGTGCCGGGATGACACCTGGGGAAACACGGCGCGGCTTGCTTCTCCACTCTTGACGCACAGCCCATCCCCTCTCTCCGTGTCATCCCGGGGCTTGTCCCCGGGACCCATCGCACCACGAGTCCGCTAGCTGAAATGTGCAGGATGTCATCACATCCGCACGCGCCTTGGCGCTCGCGGATCGATGGGTCCCGGCAATAAA
>JAESFN010000134.1_pt1 | contig 123783 bp, 139 predicted proteins | sample 9269411 | NCBI WGS metagenome assembly JAESFN01 (sample SAMN14505399, study PRJNA617100) | algae metagenome | isolation source: Iphinoe sp. HA4291-MV1 and co-occurring heterotrophs from trail next to... | place: USA: Maunawili Falls, Hawaii | collected 2009-07-25
TCCTGATCGCGGTAAACCGTCAGGCCTTCCTTGAGGCAGAGCTGGAACCAGTCGCGGCAAGTGATTCTGTCGCCTGTCCAATTGTGGAAATACTCGTGCGCGATGACGCTCTCGATGTTGATGTAGTCGGCGTCGGTGGCGCTCTCGGGTTTGGCGAACACCAGCTTGTCGTTGAAGATGTTGAGGCCCTTGTTCTCCATGGCGCCGAAGTTGAAATCGGACACCGCGACGATGTTGAAGATGTCGAGGTCGTATTCACGGCCGAAGCGGCGCTCGTCCCAGGCCATGGAGCGCTTCAGCGAATCCATGGCGTAGAGGCACTCGTTCTCCTTGCCGTGCGCGCAGTAGATGCCGAGCGCCACTTTGCGGCCCGAGGCCGTCGTGAATTCGTCGTGGATCGAGCCGAGGTCGCCGGCCACCATGGCGAACAGGTAGGCCGGCTTCGGGAATGGATCTTCCCACACCGCGAAGTGCTTGCCGTCGGGCAGGGCGCCCTTTTCGATCAGGTTGCCGTTGGCGAGGAGGATCGGCGCCAGCGCCTGGTCGGCGGTCATCCGCACCTTGAACGGCGCCAGCACATCGGGGCGGTCGAGGTAATAGGTGATGCGGCGGAAGCCTTCCGGCTCGCACTGCGTGCACCAGGTGCCGTTGGAGCGATAGAACCCCATCAGCCGGATGTTCTTTTCCGGCTCTACACTGACTTCGGTCTCGAGCACGAAACGCTTGTTGGGCGGCTGATGGATGGTGAGACCGGTCGGCGTCGCCTCGTATGCGGTAAGCGCCTGCGGCAGCCCGTCGATGGCGACGGTGCGCAGCGTCAACTCCTCGCCATCCAGCACCAGCGGCGTACCGGGGGCGGTGTTGGCCCGCGGCACCAGCGTCAGCAGGGCGCGGATCACCGAGCTATCGGGCGCGATCCGCACATCCAGTTCGACCTTTTCGATCGCATAGGGGGTCTCGGCATAGTCCTTGAGGAACACCGTTTCTTCGTTCTCGCCGCGCATCAAATGCTCCGCTGCATCAACTCGTTAACCAACTGTGGCGCAGGCGCAACAGCCGAATCCAAGGGTTAGTGTATTCTGTGCGGCTGACAACCAGCCATGTGGAACGATCCTTGCCGATTTCGGCAGCATTGGGATCGACGCGTGGCTGGCCCGCCAGCACGCACCTCCGTCACGCTATTGGCGTGACGTGTGCGTAATCCAAATCAGACGAGAGGGTAAGCCCTCGGATGGCAAGAGCCGCTTGACCTCAACCTAGGTTGAGGCCGTAGCCGTGCCGCCATCCCAGGGTGGACGGAGGAGACGGTCGTGATCGACAGGGTGTTCAAGTGGTTCGAGGATCGGCTGAACCCGTATCCGCTTGGGGAGCCGACGCAGCCGCCTAAGGGCCTAGTCGCCTTCTGCCTGCACTACTGCAAGGGTGCCAAGCGCTGGCTGATCGCCATGGCGATTCTGGGCGCCGCCATTGCCGCCGGTGAGATTGCCCTGTTCGGTTTCATGGGCTCGCTGGTCGACTGGCTGAGCACGGCCGACAAGGCCACTTTCCTCGAGACCGAGGGCTGGAAGCTCGGGCTGATGGCGCTGGTGCTGCTGCTCGGCCTGCCGCTGCTGCAGATCGTCGACACCCACATCATCCACCAGACGCTGATCGGCAACCTGCCGCAGCGCATCCGCTGGATGGCGCACCGCTACCTGCTGCGCCAGTCGATGAGCTATTTCCAGGATGAGTTCGCCGGCCGTATCGGTGCCAAGCTGATGCAGACGGCGCTCGCCGTGCGCGAAGTGGTGATGAAGCTGCTCGACGTCACGGTCTTCGTGGTCGTCTACTTCGCCGGCGCCGTAGTGCTGGCGGCGATGAGCGATCTGTGGCTCGCCGTGCCGTTCCTCGTCTGGCTGGTCGCCTATGTGGCGCTGCTGGTCAGATATGTGCCGCAGCTGGGCAAGATCTCCGAGGCGCAGGCCGACGCGCGCTCGCTGATGACCGGACGCATCGTCGACAGCTACACCAATATCGCCACGGTGAAGCTGTTCTCGCACTCGCGTCGCGAGGAAGCCTACGCGCACGAGGCCATGGACCAGTTCATGGGCACCGTGCACCGGCAGATGCGGATGATCGCGTTCCTGCAGATCATCATCCCGCTGATGAACAATATCCTGCTGTTCGCCGTGGTGTGCGTCGGCATCAACCAGTGGATCTTTGCCGGCATGACGCCGGGCGCCATCGCGGTGGCGGCGGCCCTGGTGCTGCGCTTCCAGGGCATGAGCCAGTGGGTGATGTGGGAGATGTCGGCGCTGTTCGAGAACATCGGCGTGGTGCGCGACGGCATCAACTCGATCTCGCTGCCGCGCGTCGTCGCCGACCAGCCCGACGCCAGGCCGCTCGGCCCGGTCAAGGGCGACGTCCGCTTCGACGATGTCGGCTTCCACTACGGCAAGCAGTCGGGCGTCATCGATCACCTGAACCTCTCGATCAGGCCGGGCGAGAAGATCGGTCTCGTCGGCCGTTCGGGCGCCGGCAAATCGACCATCGTCAACCTGCTGCTGCGCTTCTACGACCGCGAGAGCGGCCGCATCACCATCGATGGCACCGACATCGCCACCGTGCAGCAGGATACGCTGCGCGAGCAGATCGGCGTGGTGACGCAGGATACGTCGCTGCTGCACCGTTCGGTACGTGAGAACATCCTCTATGGCCGCCCTGACGCGACCGAGGAGGAGATGCTCGCCGCGGCGCGCCTCGCCGAGGCCGACACCTTCATCGACGGGCTGGTCGATCTCAAGGGCCGCAAGGGCTACGACGCCCATGTCGGCGAGCGTGGCGTCAAGCTCTCGGGCGGTCAGCGCCAGCGCATCGCCATCGCCCGGGTGCTGCTCAAGAACGCGCCGATCCTGGTGCTCGACGAAGCGACCTCGGCGCTCGACAGCGAAGTCGAGGCGGCGATCCAGGGCCAGCTGCAGCTGCTGATGCGCAACAAGACGGTCATCGCCATCGCGCACCGCCTTTCGACCATCGCCATGATGGATCGGCTGGTGGTGCTCGAGCAGGGCAAGATCGTCGAGCAGGGCACTCACGCCGAGCTCATCGCGCTGGGTGGCGTCTATGCCAAGCTCTGGGCCCGCCAGTCCGGCGGTTTCATCGAGATGGATGCCCAGGAGGAGGCGGCCGAGTAGGCCGCTTCCCGCAGAGATAACTTCAACCATCCCAAGGAGGGGACAAATGGAAACTCGCAATCAACCCGGATTCATCGACCTCAGCGCGGGCCCTAACGCCAGCTGGTCCAAAGTGAAGCGAAAACAATCCGTTAGAGCCCTGACCTGACTCGGATAGTCAGTTACCGGGCTCGGAAAATGAGTTCAAAATGCTCAACCGAGTCATTGCCTGGTTCGATGCCCGCTACTCTCCGGTAGCGCTGGCCAAGGACACCCAGCCCCCGATGGGGGTTACCAAGTTCACCATGTATTTCGTCAACCAGTTCCGCGGCGCATTCCTGCTCCGCATGGTGCTGGTTGCCATCGGTTCGATCGCCGATGCGATGATGCCGGTGTTTGTCGGCGTCGTGGTCGGTCTGCTAGCCACCACCCCGCCGGGACAGATGTTCGAGCTGCACTGGCAGACCTTCCTGTGGATGATCCTGGTGATCGCCGTGATCCGGCCGATCACCTTCCTGCTCGATACGCTGGTCCGCAATCATTCGATCGTGCCCAACCTGGTCGACATCGTCCGCTGGCAGAGCCATTGGCACGTCATCCGGCAGACCTGGAGCTACTTCCAGAACGATTTCGCCGGACGCATCGCCAACAAGATCATGCAGGCGGGCGAGTCGATCGAGTCCTCGGTCAACATGACCATCGATGCCGTCTGGTACGCCGGCATTTTCGTGGTCGTCGCGGTCGTGGTTCTGGCGCGCCTCGACTGGGTGCTGCTGGTGCCGATCGGCATCTGGCTGGTGCTCTACGGCATTCTCTTCACCATCGTCATGCCGCTCATCGCAAGGCACTCCGAGGAACTCTCGGAAGCCAAGTCGGTGATGACCGGCCGCGTCGTCGACAGCTACACCAACATCCACACGCTGAAGACCTTCTCGACCGACGGGCATGAGGACGCCTATGTGGCGGACTCGGTGAACGAGCACGCCATCGAGTTCAGAAAGCTCATGCGGGTGTTTACCTACATGTGGTCGACGCTGTTCCTGCTGAACGCCGGCCTGGTGATCTCGATTGCCTGGATCGCGCTCGCCAGCTGGAACGCCGGAACGCTGAACGCTGCCGCGGTGGCGACGGCCATCCCGTTCGCCCTGCAGATCATGAACATGTCGGGCTGGATCCTCGATGTCGGCTCCAACATCTTCCGCCAGATCGGCACCACGCGGGATTCGATGGTCACCATCGCCCAGCCGATCACCATGCTCGACAAGCCGGAAGCCAAGGACCTTGAGGTGAAGCAGGGCGGCATCGCCTTCGACAACGTCACCTTCAACTATTGGCGCGGCAAGGAAGGCACGGTGATGGAGGGGTTCAACCTCGACATCAAGCCGGGCGAGAAGGTGGGTCTGGTCGGCCGTTCGGGCGCCGGCAAGTCGACGCTGGTCAACCTGATGCTGCGTCTGTTCGACGTGGAATCCGGTGCGATCCGTATCGACGGGCAGGATGTTCGCGACGTGACGCAGGAAAGCGTGCGCGCCGCGATCGGCCTCGTCAGCCAGGATACTTCGCTGCTGCACCGCTCGGTGCGCGAGAACATCAAGTATGGCCGCCAGACGGCGTCCGACGAAGAGATGATCCGCGCTGCCGAGCAGGCCAAGGTGGCCGAGGTGATCGCCGGGCTCGTCGATCCCAAGGAACGGCGGGGCTATGACGCCCATGTCGGCGAACGGGGCGTCAAGCTCTCGGGCGGGCAGCGCCAGCGCGTCGCCATCGCTCGCGTGCTGTTGAAGAACGCCCCGATCCTGGTGCTCGACGAGGCGACCTCCGCTCTCGACAGCGAAGTCGAGGCGGCGATCCAGGATCAACTGGTGTCGCTGATGCAGGGCAAGACCGTGATCGCCATCGCCCATCGGCTCTCGACCATCGCTGCGATGGATCGCCTGGTGGTGCTCGAAAAGGGCCGCATCGTCGAGGAAGGCACGCACGCCGAACTGCTGGCCAGCGGCGGGCACTACGCCCAGCTCTGGCAGCGCCAGTCCGGCGGCTTCCTCGATATGAAGGCCGAGGCGGCGGAGTAGAGCACCGCTTCACCCTCCCCCTCGCGGGAAGGGTAGCGAAGCTGAACCTGGCCTCGGCCAAGTTGATAGCGCAGCTAGGGTGGGGGGAGCAGCGGGCTCCGAGCCCGCGGCTCCCCCCACCCTTGATCCCTCCCCGCAACGGGGGGGAGACGCTGGGGGCGCTGTCAGAGTCTCTACCTTACCCCGATTTCACGTTCGCTTCGTTAGGACTCAAGCTATTGAGGGTTCAACGAGAACACCCATGAAGCTGCTCGAGCCCATTCACCGCTTCTTCGAGCACTGGACCGATCCGTTCGGCCGGTCCGGCGATCTGCAGCCGCCCGCCATCACCTGGCGGTTCTTCTGGTTCTACATCTCGCAGGCCAAGCTCGCCTTTCTCGCCCTGCTGGTGCTGGGCGGGCTGGTGGCGCTGGTCGAGGCAGCTTTGTTCTACTATGTCGGCCGCATCGTCGACATTCTCGACAGCTCCAGCCAGGCCCAGGGCTGGGCCGGGCTGATCGCCGGGTTCGGGCCGGAGCTGGTGTGGATGCTGGTGGTGACGCTGGGCATCCGCTTCGTCATCACCTGGCTGTCGGCGACGGTGGAAGAGCAGACGGTCAATCTCGGCTTCTACAACCTGGTGCGCTGGCAGGCCTATGCCCACGTGATCCGGCAGAACCTCACCTTCTTCCAGAACGATTTCGCCGGTTCGATCGCATCCAAGGTCTGGCAGTCGGGCGGCGCGGTGGGCGACTTCATGGTCAGCCTGCTGCAGGTGGTGTGGTTCATCGGCATCTATACCGTGACCACCGTCGTGCTGGTCGGCCAGCTCGACTGGCGGCTGGCCGCGGCGGTGCTGGCCTGGGTCGCGGCGTTCGCCGCGCTGGCCCGCTACTACGTGCCGCGCATGCGGAAGTATTCGGCCGGGGCGGCGGAACAGGCCTCGGTGCTGACCGGGCGCATCGTCGACAGCTTTTCCAACATCCAGACGCTGAAGCTGTTCGGCACCGCTGATGCGGACGACAAGTTCGTCAGATCCGGCTTCGACAGCTTCATTGCAGCGATGACCAGGCTGGCGCGCACCCTGGTCGGCGTGCGCACTGCGATGGGCATGCTCTCGGGTGTGGCCATCGCCGGCATCGCCGCGCTCTCGGTGCACCTGTGGACCGAGGGGCTGGTGAGCGTCGGCGGCGTCGCCTTCACCACCGGCTTGGTGCTGCGGCTGTACAACCTCCTGGGCCGCCTGATGAACCAGCTCAACGGCCTGATGCGCAACTACGGCACGGCGCAGAACTCGGCCGAGCTGATCGCCCGCCCGCTCGGGCTGGTCGATGCGCCGGATGCCAAGCCGCTGCTGGTGACCGAGGCGGCGATCCGCTTCGACCATGTCAGCTTCAAATACGACAACGCCTTGCCGGTGATCGATGATCTGCAGCTTCAGATCAAAGCCGGCGAACGGGTCGGCCTGATCGGCCGCTCGGGGGCGGGCAAGTCGACCATCGTCAACCTGCTGCTGCGCTTCTACGACGTGCAGGGCGGCACGATCTCGATCGACGGCCAGGACATCTCGAAAGTCACCCAGGAGTCGCTGCGCGCCAATATCGGCGTGGTGACGCAGGATACCTCGCTGCTGCACCGCTCGATCCGCGCCAACCTCACCTATGGTCGCCCGGATGCCACCGATGACGAGATGTTTGCTGCGGCGGCGTCGGCGGAGGCGGACGATTTCATCGAGCATCTGATCGACCAGAAGGGCCGTACTGCCTACGACGCCTTTGTCGGCGAGCGCGGCGTCAAGCTCAGTGGCGGCCAGCGCCAGCGCGTTGCCATTGCCCGGGTGCTCTTGAAGAACGCCCCGATCCTGGTGCTCGACGAAGCGACCTCGGCGCTCGACAGCGAAGTCGAGGCGGCGATCCAGGGCCAGCTGAAGACGCTCATGCAGGGCAAGACTGTGCTCGCCATCGCGCACCGGCTGTCGACCATTGCCGAGATGGACCGGCTGATCGTGCTCGAGGCGGGCCGCATCGTAGAGCAGGGCACCCACGCCGAACTGCTGGCCGCCGGCGGCCATTACGCGGCGCTGTGGGCCCGGCAGTCGGGTGGGTTTCTGGATCTCAAGGCAGCGGAATAAACGGCTACTTCACCGCGTGGGGCACCCCCACCCTCATTCCCTCCCCACAAGGGGGAGGGAGGCGATAGCTGCACCGTCTCAGTTCTGACGTCTCCCTCCCCCTTGTGGGGAGGGATCAAGGGTGGGGGTGGCCGCACGCACGATGTGCGCTTACTTCCGCACTCGGTAGTGCAGGTGCGTGACGCCTGCGCCCTCGAGCACCCGCAGCCGCTCCAGCTGGCGCAGTCCGAATCCCAACCCGTCGAACAGCCGTGTCCCTGCACCGAGCAGGAACGGCACCTGGTGCAGCATCAGCTCGTCGAGCAGCCCTGCCTGGATGGCCATCGGTACCAGCGTGCTGCCGCCATGCATCATCACGTTGCGGGTTCCCGCCGCCGCCTTGGCCTCGCGCATCGCCACGCCGAGATCATCGACATAGTGGACGTTCTTCCACTTGCGCACCCACTCGGGCGCCTCATGCCGGCTGACGATGTAGATCTCGACGCCGTCATGGTGATCGCCGTTCCAGCCGCCGGCCGGCTCGAACGTGTGGCGTCCCGCAACGACGGCGCCGGTCGCGATGGTCTCGTCCCAGATCAGCCGGTTGACGCCCCTCAGCTGTGCCAGCGCGGCATCGAAATCCCCGCCTTCGGCATCGCCGAACACCCAGTCATGCAGATGCTGGCCTTGGTCGCCCAGCCCGTTATCCGGCCGGACATTGGGGCCGGTGATGAAGCCATCCGCCGACATCGACATGTAAAGCACGCTCGCGCCCATCGTCTCTCTCCTCGGTTGAGCGGCATCGGCCGCTTTCACCTTACCGACGAGTGAACGCCGCTGGGATCGACAAGGCTCCTACTCGATTTCCCGCAAAATCGTTTCGAGGCTCGAGTCGAACGCCTCATCTATGCTGCCGCCAAGATTGAAGGCATTGCCGATCTCCATCAGCACGAAGCCATGCAGGAACGCCACCAGGGTGCGCGATAGCGGCAGGATGCGTGCTTCGGCGATCCCGGCGGCTTTCAGCTCCTCGAACAGCGGCTGGGCCGAGAACAGACAGGCGGCGCGGATCTCGGGATCGTTGAAGGCGTTGCCGCTATAGATCGCCTTGTAGCGATTGGGCGCGGTGCGGCCGAAGCGCCGGTAGGCGGTGGCCATGGCGATCAGCCGCGCCTTTGCACTCGGACCCCGCGTCTCGCGCCTGAGGTAAGCCTCCAGGTCGTGCAGGATCTCGATCTCCACCACCTTGAGGATCGCCGCGCGGTCGGCGAAGTGCTTGTAAAGCGAAGGCGGCTTGATGCCTGCGCTCTGCGCCACCGCGCCCATGGTGAGCGCGTCGGGGCCGGAGCTTTCGACCAGCACCCGGGCGATGCGCGCGAGTTGCGGGGGCGAGGTCTTAGCGGGCGTCGGCATTGCGCGCGGCCTTCCTGGCGGGGCCGATGAGCCCAAGATGCGTGTGGTGGGCAAACCCGGGGTACTTGAGACCGTAACCCACGGCGCGGTCCATGCCGATATGGGATGCCCAGATCAAGGCGATTTCGACGAGCCAGAACACGCCGCCGAACCAGCCAATGGCGCCGAGCACGGCTGGGACCGCATAGGTGTGGGCAAGGTTGTAGATTTTTGCGCCCGCGGTCTCGCCGGCATAAAGCCCGAAGAAACTGAGGTCGGGTGCCAGCAGCAACACCGCGAACAGCCACCAGTTGCCACCAAGGAACCAGTAGGCGGTGACGGCGGCGATCAGCGCGACCAGCCCCTCGATGCGGAGCGTGCTGACGACAGACTTGGGCGGGAAGCCGGGAGCGGAAGGCATGACAACCTCAATGGCTAATGTGCATAGCCATGATAGCTAGATACATTAGCTATGAGAGTCAAGCGGGCCCGGAGATGTATGCATCGGCGCAAGGTGACGCTTGTAGGAAGTGGCGCCAGCGAGTTGGCGGCAACAGGGGGGAGCGCTGAGCCGCCCTCACTTCCGCGCAAATGCCGCGCCGATGGCCTGGAACGCCTTGACGATGTCCTCGGGGGAGGGAGAGCGCTTGGGATCGACCAGCCACTGGGCAATCACGCCGGTGGTCACCGCCAGCATCAACGAGCCGATGGCGCGCCTGGTGTCCGGGTCTGCATCGGCCGCGGCGAAATCGTCGCCGAGGCCGATCCGGGCGTCCTCCTGCCCTGCCGCGATAATGGCCGAGAGTTCGGGAAGCCGCATCGCGGTAGCGGCATTCTCGAAGCTGGCGAGCGACAACTGCCTGTCGCCGGAAACGGCGGCCGCAAGGTCGCGCCAATGCATGGCGAAGCGCGTGCCGTAATCGGCGGACGCATCGACCGGCTCGCCCCCGAAGCGGTCACCCCATTCGCTGATCATCTCGATGATCGCCTGGGTCATCAGCGCGTCCTTCGAACCGAAGTGATAGCCGATCGACGCGAGATTGGTGCCCGAGGCGGCGACGATGTCGCGCGCCGTGGTGCTGGCGTAGCCCTTTTCGCGCAGGCACTGCTTGGCGCCGGCGAGCAGATCTTCCTTGTGTCCCATGCGCTTTCCTCGAGGGCGTTTCTGTTCCTAACGGCTGCGACGAGTCGTTTCTATACGATCGTATGAAATTCATCTAGACAGATGTTTTATACATACGTATGAATACCGACATCGCAACAGGAGATGCCGTGATGACCCACCACCCGATCCGTACCGTGCTGATCTCCGGCGCCAGCGTCGCCGGCCCATCTCTCGCTTTCTGGCTCAGCCGCTACGGCTTCCAGCCCACCATCGTCGAGCGCGCCAGGCAGCTGCGCGAGGGCGGTTATGCCGTGGATTTTCGCGGCACCTCTATGGAGGCGCTGCGCCGCATGGAACTGCTCGATGCGGTGAAAGCCGAGGCTACCAATATGGGCGACATGTACTATGTCGACCGTCGCGACCGCGAAGTCGCAACCATGCCGGCTGCCGCTTTCAGCGGCGAAGTCGAGATCATGCGCGGCGACCTCGCGCGCATTCTCTACGACGCCACCAAGGCTGGCACAGAGTACATTTTCGGCGACTCGATCGCCGAGCTCACCGAGCTGGACGACGGCGTCGAGGTTCGCTTCGAGAGCGGCAGGGTTCGGAATTTCGACCTGGTGATCGGCGCCGACGGGCTCCATTCCAACGTCCGCGCGCTGGCCTTTGGCCCGGAAGAACGGTTCGTGCGCGACCTTGGCCTCTATGCCTCGATCTTCACCGTGCCGAACCGGCTGAACCTCGACTATTCCGGCCGCCTGTTCAGCGCTCCCGGCACCATTGCCGGGGTCTACAGCGCGCGGCAGAACCGCGAGGCGCGGGCCCTGATGTTCTTCGATGGGCAGTTCGGCAATTACGATTATCGCGATGTCGGGGCGCAGAAGCAGTTCGTCAGGCAGCGCTTTGCCGGGCAGGGCTGGTACGTGCCGCAGATCCTCGCCGACATGGAGTTTGCTCCGGATTTCTACTTCGACACCATCAGCCAGGTGGTGATCGAGCGCTGGTCGCGCGGCCGTGTCGCGCTGCTTGGCGACGCCGCGCACTGCGCCTCGCCGCTATCCGGCATGGGCACCGGCATGGCAGTGGTCGGCGCCTACATTCTCGCCCACGAACTCAGCGCTTCGCGCGAGGATCACCGGGCGGCGTTCGCGAACTATCAGCTGAAGCTCCAGCCGTTCGTCGAGGCCAGCCAGAGCCTGGCGCAAAAGGCAGTCGGCGGCTTCGTGCCCAAGGGCAACCTCGGCATCTGGATGCGCAACCTGATGATGAAGCTGCTGCCGCTGATGCCGGCCGACATGGTGCTGAAGGAAGCCTATGCCGCGGCCAATGCGATCAGCATCTGAGGGGAGGGGCGGCGTCGCGAGGCGCCGCCCCCTCGACTTACATCGCCATCAGTTCGGCGACTTCGACCGAGCCGCCGGCTGCGTAGATCGGGCAGCCGCGCGCCAGGGAGATCGCGTCGTCGAGGCTCTTGGCTTCGAGGATGGAGTAGCCAGTCAGGGCATTGCCGTTGGTGCTGGTGACGCGGCCGTCGGCGCCGATGGTCTTGCTCGGGCCGGCCGGATTGCCCATGTCGGCGACGGCGCCGCCCATGCCCTTGTACCAGGCCATCCACTTTTCCATCGAGTCCTCGAGGTCGGCGGGTGAAGTCGCGGGCGATCCGTGAAAGCCCAGGATGTACTTTGCCATTTCTCTGTTTCCCTGTTTTGCCGCTGCTTGATTGTCACATGCTGGTCGGCAGGTTCAGCGGTTTGCCTGTCTCGAGCAGCGTCTTCAGCCCCGCGACGACCACCGGCCAGCCGGTATCGATGCCGGCATTGGCTTTCTCGTAATCGTGGTGGGTGATGGTGAACTTGACGACCTCGCCCAGCGGCTCGATGGCGAAGGTGACGAGCGTCGGCTGTGAGTTCTCGGCCCAGCTCGGAATGAAGCTCGAGACGATCTTCTTCAGCGGTTCGATCTCGATGACTTCGCCATCGAGCATCACCTGCCCGTCGCCGGTGAGGTAGCGGAAGGGGCCGCCGCGCTTCAGCTCGCTGTCGATGCGCGTGCCGTAATAATAGAGCGCCGTGAGTTCCGGCTTGGTGAGCGCATCCCACAGCGCCTCAGGCGTCGTCCGGATATAGGTCTCGAGCACGAAATTCGGTTTGTCGGCCATCGGTACTGAACTCTCCAACTGCTGCTTCAAATCGAGGGCGAAGCGCGCGAACGGCTTCTGGTAGGGCGCGATCCACCGATCCGCGACTTCCTGGATCGGCGAGGCATTGAGGTAGTGGTACTTGAACCGCCCTTCCTTGCGGCTCGTCACCAGCTTCGCCTCTTCCAGCACCTTGAGGTGCTTCATCACCCCGAACCGCGTCATGCCGAGCCCGCTCTCGAGCTCGGTCAGGGTCTGTCCGGCCTTGTCGCGCAGGCTGTCGAGCAGCTGCCTTCGGGTCGGATCGGCCAGGGCTTTGAAGACGGCATCCACGATCATCACAATAGGTGACCAAATGGTCACATGTCAAGCCGTCGCTCCAAAGGCTGAGAGACAGCGCCAGTTGCCGCCCTTAGTCTTGCTGTGCCTTGGAGGGGCAGGGGAGTGGCATCGCGGCTGATCATGACGGTGTTCTTCGTCCAGGCGCTGGCCTTCGGCGCCTGGCTGCCGCGCATTCCGGACATCCAGGCGCGGCTTGGGTTGAGCGCTGCCGAGCTTGGCTACGCGCTGCTCGGCCTGCCGGTCGGACTGCTGATCGCGTTGCCCTTCGTCAGCATCTTTGTCGGCCGCACCGGCGGACGCTCCGCGGTGCTGTGGAGCCTCCCGGCCTTCATCGTCGCGATCTGCCTTCCGGCCTTCGCCGTGAACGGCATCGTGCTGTTCCTCGCGCTGGCGTTGGCCGGTCTTGCGATGTCCGCGATCGAGCTTGGAATGAACATCGTCGCCGACGAGATCGAGAAGCGCGACGGCGTGGTGATCATGAGCCGCTGCCACGGCTTCTGGAGCCTCGGCATGATGGTGGGCAGCCTGGCCGGTGCTGCGGCGGCGCATTGGGGACTTCCGCCGCAGGTTTCGATTCCGGCCGTCGCGGTGCCGGCGTTGCTCGTAGGCCCAGCGGTGGCGATGCGCCTGCCGCGTGACCCCTCGATCGGCGGCAGCGGCGGCGAAGCTCCCGTCTCGGGCCTGTTCATTCCCGGCGCTGTCATGCTGGGCATCTGCATTGTCGCGCTCGCCAGCAATATCCTCGAAGGCGCGGCGGCCGATTGGTCGGCGGTTTACCTGCGGCAGGTACTGGGCGCCGATCCGGGAGCCGCCGGGCTCGGCTATGCCGCCTACTCGTTGCTGATGGCGGCGGGCCGGTTCAACGGCGACTGGGTTCGCAGCCGCTGGGGCGCCGTGGCCGTGGCACGTGGTTGCTATGCCCTGGCACTAGCCGGCCTGTTGCTGGTGGTGTTCGCTCCGGACTATCCTTGGGCGCTGGCCGGCTTTGCGCTGGCCGGCTTTGGCGGTTCGGTTGGCGTGCCGTTGGCGGTGAGCGCCGCGGCTTCAGCGCCAGGACACACGCCCGCTGCCAATGTGGCATTGGTTTCGCTGGTGTCGCTGGTCGGCTTCCTCCTGACCCCGCCGATCATCGGTTCTCTGGCGGAGCTGTTCGGGTTGCGCTTTGCGCTGGGCACCCTGCTGTTGCCGGTTTTCGTGGTCGCAATCGCCGTTGCGTTCACGCTGGCGCGGCGACGGGTACAGCCGGCAGCGTCACCCGCCTGACGCCATTGGCACCTGTCGAGAAGCCCGCTACAACGCCGACCGCAATCGATTTCATTTCGGTTGCGACGTTGCAATACAAGGCGGCCACTGCCGCCCTCGAGGAGAGCTCCCCATGGCGAAGACCAAAACCGCGGCAGTGTCCGCCAAGTCCTCGGCCGCGCCGGCCAAGTCCGGCTACAGCGAACTCGATCTCGCCGGGCAGTTCCAGCTGAGCTCGCCAAAAGCCAAGATCAAGGCGCCGATCACTCTGCCGGGCGACGTACATACGGCGCTGCTCGACGCCAAGGAGATCCCCGACCCGTATTTCGGCCAGAACGAAGTCGACGTGATGTGGGTCAACAAGACCCCGTGGACGGTGGAGCGGAAGTTCGAGGCGGGTGCCGCCGATATCGATGGCTACCTGACGCTGACGCTCGAGAACGTCGACACCATCGCCACCGTGATCCTCAACGGCGAGGCGATCGCCGAGACGCAGAACCAGTTCATCCGCTACGACATCGACGTTACCGGCAAGATCAAGCTCGGGGTGAATACGCTTCGCATCGAGTTTGCAGTGACCCGCGACGTGGCCAAGGCTCGTGCCGACGCCCACCCGTTCCCGATCCCGTTCACCTACAACTACCTGTCGAACGGCCTGGAAGGCGTGCACATGAATTTCGTGCGCAAGGCCGCCTGCCACGCCGGCTGGGACTGGGGCATCTGCCTGATGCCGACGGGTGTCTATGGCCGCATGGTGATCCGGCGCTCGAAACTGGCCCGCCAGGAGAGCGTCACCGTCGAGCAGGCGCATGGCAAGAAATCCGTCGAACTGTCGATCACGACTCGGGTTTTCGCTTTCGCCGAAGGCTCTGTCGAACTGATGCACGAGATCGACGGGCAGAAGCTGAGCGACAAGGTGGTGGTGCGCCCGGGCGAGAACGTCTTCACCCACAACCTCACCATCAGGAACCCGAAGCTGTGGTGGCCGAACGGGCAGGGCGAGCAGCCACTCTACGAGCTCTGGACCACGCTCGACGGCGAGGTGACCAAGCGCAAGCTCGGGCTACGCAAGCTCGAATGGCTGGTCGAGAAAGACGAGATCGACCACAGCTTCAAGGTCCGGATCAACGGCCGCGACATCTCGATGTTCGGCGCCAACTGGATCCCGGCCGACGCCATCCCCTCCCGCATCACACCGACCACCGTTCGCGACCTGCTCGAGAGCGCCCAGGCGGTGAACATGAACATGCTCCGCATCTGGGGCGGCGGGCAGTATGAGCCCGACTATTTCTACGAGATGTGCGACGAGCTCGGCATCCTGATCTGGCACGACTTCATGTTCGCCTGCATGAGCTACCCGTCCGATCGTGCCTTCCTCGCTGACGTGCGCACCGAGATCACCCAGCAGATCCGCCGCCTCAGCCACCACGCCTCGATTGCGCTCTGGTGCGGCGACAACGAGGTGATCGGCTCGCTCCACTGGTACCCCGAGACCAAGGCGGCGCCCGAGCGCTATGTCGCCAACTACGACCGGCTCAACTCCATGCTCGGCTACATCGTCGAAGACGAGGATCCGACCCGCCGCTTCTGGCCGTCCTCGCCGTCGCTTGGCTACATGGATTATTCCGATGGCTGGCTGATGGATACGCGCGGCGACACGCACTATTGGAGCGTCTGGCACTCGGCCAAGGATTTCTCCGCCTATCGCGACGTCAACCCGCGCTTCGCCTCCGAATTCGGCTTCCAGAGTTTTACCTCGATGAACATCATCGAGAGCTTTACCACCCCGGCAGATCGCAATCCGACTTCGCCGGTGATGGAGGCGCACCAGCGCAATACCGGCGGCAACTCGCGCATCCTTGAAACCATGACCCGCTATTTCCGCTTCCCCTCCGGCTTCGAAAACATGGTGTTCCTGAGCCAGATCCAGCAGGGGCTCGCCATCAAGACCGCCATCGAATACTGGCGCTCCACCAAGCCGCGCTGCATGGGTACGCTCTACTGGCAGATCAACGACGTCTACCCGGTGGCCAGTTGGTCGAGCCTCGACTATGGCGGGCAGTGGAAGCTGCTGCACTACATGGCGAAGCGCTTCTACAATCCCATCAATGTCGTGGCGGTGCCGGACGGCGACACCATCCTCCTCAAGGCCATCAACGATACCGCCGAGAAGGCTGAAATCGCTGTGGAAGTCCAGGCGGTGGATGCCAACGGCAAAGCCCGCGTCATCGCTACCGCGAAGGTGAAGACCAACCCTGACAAGGCAGTGGTGGCGACCAAACTGAAGCTTGCCGATCTAGGGCCCAACGAGTTCCTGTTCTTCTCCTGGACCGCCGAGGACGGCAAGCTCCTGGGCGAGAACGACTACTTCCCCAAGGCCTATAAGGCGTATGAGCTGGGCGAGGCCAAGGTGAAGACAAGCTGGTCGGGCGGCGACAAGGCGCCGGTGCTGACGCTCAGTGCAGACAAGCCGGCGGTGTTCGTCACCGCGACGGTGGATGTGCCGGGCTATTTCTCCGACAACGCCGTGACGCTGCTGCCGGGGCGCGAGGTGAAGCTGAGCTTTACGCCGCGGAAGGGGGCCAAGGTGTCGAAGGACGCGCTGGCCAAGGGCCTGAAGGTCGGGCACCTCAGGCAGACATACTGAGTGCCGGCGCGGGGGGAGGGAGACGCAGACTGAGGCGGCGGTGCGTGGGTCTCCCTCCCCCTTGCGGGGAGGGGACAGGGGTGGGGGTCCACAGCCACCGGCCTCGCTTAGGGAACCAGCACGATCTTCCCCACCGACCTCCGGCTTTCGATCAGCCGGTGCGCCTCGGCAGCGTCGGTCAGCGGCAGCCGGTGGCCGATATCGACATTCAACGTGCCATCCGTCACCGCGCCGAACAGCCTGTCGTACGAGGCCCTCAGCACCGACCCACGCCGCGCCGGATCGCCGAGCAATGACCACAGCGAGAACCCCGCGATCGTCTGCGCTGCGGCAGTGACCCCCGCCATCTGCTCCGGACCGAAACTCGGATAGACCCCGCTGGCCCCACCATAGACGGCATAGCGTCCCTCCGGTGCGAGCAGGGGCAGGCTGGCGGCCGTGATCTCCCCACCAGCTGCATCGAAGATCACGTCGTACGGCCCCGGCGCCTCGCTTGCCCAGTCCCGCGCCGTAGACACCACCACCCGATCCGCACCGGCCGCGGTCGCCGCATCGCGTTTCGCCGCACTGCCGACCGTGCCGACGACCCGCCGGGCACCACCCAGCCGGGCCAGCCGCACCAGCAACTGCCCAACGCCACCGGCCGCCGAGTGCACCAGTACCGACTTGCCCGCGACCGGGTTGCGCGCCAGCAGCTGTTCCGCCGTCAGCCCCTGTACGGCCAGCGCGACGGCTGCATCGAACGACACCGCGTCAGGCAGCTTGAACACCACGTCCGAGGAGATCGCCACGAACTCGGCATAGCCACCATCCAGCCGCGGTTCGGCGAAGATCGCGCCCAGCACCCGGTCGCCTACGGCGATAGTGCTGACGTTCTCGCCCACTGCAATGACGGTTCCGGCCACCTCGCCGCCGGGAATGAACGGCATCGGCAGCTCAAGCCCGGAGCGGCCGGCGCGGATGATGGCGTCGCCGAGATTGAGCCCGATCGCCTCAACCTTTATCAGCACCTGGCCCGGCCCGGCGGCGGGCGCCGACACCTCCGTCAAGCGCAGTTCTTCGGGGCCGCCGAACGCCGAAAACGAAACAACCTTCATGGGAAATCTCCTTGTTCAGGGCGTCCCTTGTTCCGATATCCAACGTCGCTCGCTACAGACTTTCTGGTGTCATACGCACCGCCAGGTGCGCTTGGAGAAACCCGCGATGAACCGCCTCTCGACCTGGCCGCTCGAACGCACCCTGCAGATCATCGGCGGGCGCTGGAAGCTCTACATCCTGTTCCATGTGCTGGCCGGCCCGCAGCGGCTGTCGCAGTTGCAGCGCGGCATACCCGGTATCTCGCAGAAGGTGCTGGTGCAGCAGTTGCGCGAGATGGAGGAGCATGGGTTGATCACCCGAAAAGTCTTCGCTGCCGCGCCGCCACATGTCGAATACAGTGCTACCGAACTCGGCCTGTCGCTGGCCCCGCTGATGGACAATCTGCAGAACTGGGGCATCCGCCACGCCAAGGCCACCGGCGACCACGCGCGAATGGTCTATTGCGATGGCTTTGCGGCCGAGAACCGGGCGGCGACTGCCGCCTGACGGTTGACCTTGCCGTGCTCCGGCCCGACAATCACGGCAGGAGATTGAGCGTGACCAACAGCGAACGACTTGCCCTGGGATTGATCGTCATCGGCGTCTTGAGCCGGCTGATCCCGCACCCGCCCAACGTCACGGCGGTGGTGGGGGTAAGCCTGCTTGGCGCCTACGCCATCCGCAGTCCGTGGTTGGCGGCGCTCGTTCCGGTTGCCGTGATGGCGCTAGCGGACATAGTGCTCGGCTGGCACAGTTCGGCCCTGTTCACCCATGCCGGCATGCTCGCCGGTGTCTTGATCGGGCGCGGCCTGCTGCGGCAACTCTCGCTGCTCAGGCTCGGCGGCGCGGCCTTCCTCGCCAGCCTTGCCTTCTTCCTCATCTCCAATTTCGGCGTCTATCTTGGTGGCTACTATGGCTTTGGCCTCGATGGGCTGGTGGCCTGTTATGTCGCCGCCATTCCGTTCTGGGGGCTGAGCCTCATTGGCGATCTGGGCTCGACGGCGATCCTGTTTGCCCTGTTCGTCCTCGCCAGCCGCCTTGTCGAGCGTGACCCCGGCGCCGCAGGCGCCAGACTTTAGTTCAACCGAACTGTTTGCTGTGGCGCTGCCATTGACAGGCCCGGGCCGCGCGCCCTTTGGTGAACCGGTGCCGCGTCCCTGAGCGGCCCGTCGGACTCATCAATGACCTCCACCATCGCCCCCGTCGAGGAGCGCCGCAATTTCGGCATCGGCCTGCTGCTGTTCAGCCAGCTGTTCTTCGCCACGCTCGACACCTCGGCCAAGTATCTCGGCTTCATCGGGCTGCCGCTGACGCAGATCGTCTTCATCCGCTACGCTATCCACGTGGCGCTGGCGATCGCCCTGTTCCTGCCGTTCCAGCGCAGCCTGTTCGTCAGCCGGAACTGGAAGCTGCAGCTGATGCGCGGCCTCTGCCTGCTCGGGGTCACGGCGGCCAATTTCGGCGCCATGCAGTTCCTGCCGTTGACCGTGACCGGCGCACTGATGTTCACCATGCCCTTGATGGTCACCGCGCTTTCCGGCCCGCTGCTCGGCGAAAAGATCGGCTGGCGCCGCTGGGCCGCGGTAGGCGTCGGCTTTGTCGGCATCCTGATCATCGTCCGCCCGGGCACCGCCGCCTTCCACCCCGCCTCGCTGATCTGCCTCGCCGGCGCGCTCTGCGCCGCGTTCTACGGCATCGTCACCCGCAAGCTCGCCGGCGTCGATTCCGCCGCGACGCAGCAGGTTTATTCGGGCCTGATCGCGCTCACCTGCATTACCCCGTTCGCCTTCAACGGCTGGGTCTGGCCGAGCGACGGGGCAGGGTGGTTCGCCTTCATCGCCATCGGCGTCACCGGGATGATCGCGCACCAGCTCAACACCATCGCGCATCGCTTCGCGCCGCCCTCGACGCTGGCGCCGTTCAGCTACACCGAACTGCTGCTGCTGGCGCTCGCCAGCTGGCTGATCTTTTCCGAGCCGCCCGATGCCTGGTTCTTCCTCGGCGCGCCGATCATCATCGGCTCAGGCATCTACATCTGGTTCCGTGAGCGCCAGCTCAACCGGCCGACCACCGTCGAACCGGTGGAGGATTGAGCGTGGCCAGTCCCGTAAAACCCGTCGAGGATCGCCGTCCCCTAGCCATCGGCCTGATGCTTGCAGCCTTGTTCTGCTACACGGTGATCGACAGCTGCGCCAAGCTGATGGTGCAGGCCGGGCTGCCGCCGATGGAGGTGGTGTTCGTCCGCTATGCCGGCCAGTTCATCCTGGTGCTGGCCTTCTTCCTGCCGCGCGAGGGCAGGGCGCTGGTGGCGACGCGCAATTTGAAGCTCGAGGTCGGGCGTGGGTTGTTCCTGCTCGGCTCAACCATCTTCAACTTCATCGCCGTGGTCTACCTGCCGCTGACCATCACCTCGGCCATCTCTTTCACCATGCCGCTGATCCTCTGCGCCCTGTCGATCCCGCTCTTGGGGGAGACGGTCGGCTGGCGGCGTTGGCTGGCAATCGGCGTCGGTTTCCTGGGCGTGATGATCATCGTGCGGCCGGGGACCGAAGCCTTCCACCCTGCCGTGCTGCTCTCGCTGGGAACGGCCGTCTGCGCCGCCCTCTACAACCTCTCGACCCGCGGTCTCGCTGGGGTCGACAGCACCTCGACGCAGCAGTTCTATGCGGCAGGCGTCGCAACGGTCTGCGTGTTACCGTTCTCGCTGGGTGGCTGGACCTGGCCGACCGATCCGCTGATCTGGTTTTGCTTCGTGGTCATCGGCATCGCGGCGCTGATCGGCCACCTGTTCGTCACCACGGCCCACCGCTACGCGCCAGCCTCGGTGCTGGCCCCGTTCGGCTACCTGCAGATTTTCTTCATGACCGGCGCCAGCTGGCTCGTCTTCAACCAGCCACCGGACATCTGGATCTATATCGGCGCCCCGATCGTCATGGCCTCCGGCCTCTACATCTGGCTGCGCGAGCGCCAGCTGTCGAAGGCGGTAGTCACGGAAGTGGCGGTGCAGGACTAGAAGCCGTTGAAGACCATGTCGTAAGCGGACTTGATCTCGTCGTAGTACCGGTCGAGGTTGTCGATTGGGCTGCGCAATGCCCGCGCCTCCACCGTGATGATGAACTGAGTCACCATCACGTACGACGTTCCCTCGATGGCGAATTGCGGGTTCAGCCGTTTGTGCCTCGGCGGCGCTCGCTCTGGCAGCATCAGCGGAACGACGATACGACTGTCGAAGTCTCCGAGCAGGTCAGTCTGCACATCCAGCACCAGTTCGCCGTCGCCGAGCCGGAAGACGTCGAACTGAGCCATTTAGAATGCGCGGTACTTCTGCAGCGGAAGCCCGTGTTTTGCGATGTACTCGTTTGTGCCTCGGACCACGTCGGCGTTTTCCTCGGACCAGCGTCGCGCCTTTTCGGCCGCCACAGCGCGGGCGATCCCGACCTCTGCCGCCCTCGACAGGTTGATCTTCATCGCCTTGGCTTCATCCATGAGGGCGCCGTCGATGGAGAGATTGGCGGCGCGACGCAACGCATTCGACATTGTTGCCTCCGAGTATGCGCATAGATATGCGCATACTCCACGATTTTGCAAGTTGTTCGACCGTTGGGTCGGCTCAGGCTAAGCCACCCGCTTCCGCAGCAATCCACTGCCCGGCGCGAACAGCAGCGCCACGAGGAACACCCCAGCCTGGATCAGCACGATGCAGGGCCCGGTGGCGCCGTTGATGCTGAAGCTGATCAGCGTGCCCAGCACCCCCGAGCCGATGGCCACCGTCATCGCGATGGCGAGCATGGCTTCAAATCGCTTGGCGAGCAGGAAGCCGATGGCGCCGGGGGCGATCAGCATGGCGACGACGAGGATGATGCCGACCGCCTTGAGCGAGGCGACGATGGTGATCGAGAGCAGGGCGAGCAGCCCATAGTGCAGCAGCTTCACCGGCAGACCGATGGCCCGGGCGTGTTGTGGATCAAACGCATAGAGCAGGAAGTCGCGTCGCTTGGCGAGGACGATCAGCAGCGTGCCGAGCGCGATGATTGCCGTCTCGATCAGGTCCTGCCAGGTAACGCCCAGCATGTCGCCGAACAGGATATGGCTCAAATGCTGGTCGGTCTCGATGCGCGAGAACAGCACCAGACCCACGGCGAACATGCCGGTGAAGACGATGCCCATGGCGGTGTCTTCCTTGATCCGGCTGTTGTCCTTGAGGTACCCGGTGCTCACCGCCGCAAACAGCCCGGCGACGAATGCCCCAATGGCGATCGGCAGGCCGATCACATAAGCGATGACGATGCCCGGCAGCACGGCGTGCGAGATGGCGTCGCCCATCAGCGACCAGCCCTTCAGCACCAGAAAGCACGACAGCACCGCCGACACCGCGCCGACGAGGATCGCGACGATCAGCGCCCGCTGCATGAAATCGTAGGTCAGCGGCTCGACGAAGAAGGCGTAGAGTGCGTCCATCAGCTCACTCCCGCTTCGCGCAGCGCCCGCCGCCTTGCCGCAAGCCGACCGTGCTTGGGGGCAAAGAAGAAGGCGAGGAGGAACAGCGCTGTTTGCAGCGAGACGATGACGCCGCCGGTCGCCCCGTCGAGGAAGAAGCTGATATAGGCGCCAACCGCAGCGGTGGCGGAACCGAGGATCACTGCGATGATGAGCAGGTTGCGGAACCGGTCGGTGAGCAGGTACGCGGTGGCCCCGGGCGTCACCACCATGGCGATGACGAGGATGGCGCCGACCGTTTGCAGCGCCGCCACCGTGCACGCGGCGAGGAGAGCAAAGAACAGCACCTGCAACGCCCGCGGGTTCAGGCCGACAGTGCGCGCATGGTTCTCATCGAAGAACACCAGCATCAGGTCCTTCCACTTGAGGATGAGGATCGCCAGCGACACCAGCGAGATGATCACCACCTGGATCACGTCGCCGTCCGAGATGCCGAGGATGTTGCCCATGACGATCGCCTGCACGTCGACCGCCGTCGGGTTGAGCGAGACAATGAGCAGGCCGAGGGCGAAGAACGAGGTGAAGATGATGCCGATGACGGCATCCTCCCGGAGCCGGGTGCGCGCCCGCACCAGCACCATCGAGGCTGCCGCCAGACCGCCGGCAACGAAAGCTCCGGCGGAGTAGGGGAGGCCGAGCAGGTAGGCCGTGGCGACACCCGGCACCACGGCGTGGCCTAGCGCATCGCCGATCAGCGACCAGCCCTTGAGCATCAGGTAGGCGGAGAGAAAGGCGCAGACCGCGCCGACCAGCGCCGACACCCACATGGCTTTCACCATGTAGTCGTAGCTGAAGGGGACGAGCAGCTCCTCGATCATTTCGTATCCGGGGATTTGCTCGGCGACGCCGGCTTGCTGCCGCCGTTCTCGCCATAGAACACGACCGGACGTTCGTCGTCGGTGAGTACGGTGACGCGACGCTGGTCCTTGTCGTCGTGGAGATCCTCGCCGGCGAGCTGGAAATGCCGGAGTACCCCGCCAAACGCCTTCTCGAGGTTGGCCTGAGTGAACACCTCGGCAGTGGGGCCGAAGGCCAGCACGGTGCGGTTGACCAGCACCACCTGGTCGCAGAAATCCGGCACGCTGCCCAGGTTATGGGTCGAGACCAGCATCAGGTGGCCCTGGCTGCGCAATTCCTGCATCAGCGCGATGATCGCTGCTTCGGTCTGCACGTCGACGCCGGTGAACGGCTCGTCGAGGAGGATGATCCTGCCTTCCTGGGCGAGCGCCCGGGCGAGGAACACCCGCTTCTTCTGTCCGCCCGACAGCTCGCCGATCTGCCGCTTGCGGTAGTCGCTCATGCCGACCCGGGCCAGCGATTGCTCCACCAGTTCGCGGTCGCGCGCCGAAGGCATACGGAAAAAGCCCATATGCCCCTGCCGCCCCATCATCACCACGTCCTCGACCAGGACGGGGAAGTTCCAGTCGACTTCCTCGGCCTGCGGCACGTAGGCGACGATGTTGCGTTTCAGCGCGTCGCGGACCGGCAACCCGGCGATCCGCACCGTACCGGCGATTGGCTGCACGAACCCCATGATCGCCTTGAACAGGGTGGACTTGCCGCTGCCATTGACCCCGACGAGTCCGGCAATGGTGCCGGCGCCGAGCCCGAAGGTCGCGTCACGCAAGGCGACGTTGCCGTTGGGATAGGCGACGGTGACCGCTTCGACCTCGAGGCTCGGTTGCGGTGCCGGGTTCCACGCCTCGTGCGGGACGTTGGCGGTCAAAGTCACTTCCCAAACCCCTTGGCGATGGTGTCGACGGTGACTTCCAGCAGCTTGAGATAGGTGGGCGTCGGGCCGTCTGCCTCGCTGAGGGAGTCGACATAGAGAATGCCACCATAAGCGGCGCCGGTTTCCTTGGCGACTTGCTTGGCCGGCTTGTCGGAGACCGTGCTTTCCGAGAACACCACCGGGATCTGGTTGGCGCGGACCGCGTCGATCACCTTGCGGACCTGCTGTGGCGTGCCCTGCTGGTCGGCATTGATCGGCCAGAGGTAGAGCTCCCGCATCTGATAGTCGCGCGTCAGATAGCTGAAGGCGCCCTCACTGGTGACCAGCCAGCGCTGTTCGGCCGGGATCTGCTCAAGACGGGCGCGCAGCGGCGCATCGAGCGCCTTGATCTCGGCCGAGTAGGCTGCGGCGTTGGCGTCATAGGTCGCGGCGTTTGCCGGGTCATACTGCACCAGCGCCTTGCGGATGTTTTCGACATAGAGCAGGGCGTTGTTGGGCGACATCCAGGCATGCGGGTTGGGCTTGCCGGTATAGGGGCCTTCGCCGATGCTCATCGGCTCTACCCCGTCGCTCACCACTACCTGCGGCACGTCCTTCACGTTCTCGAAGAATTTCGCGAACCACTGCTCGAGGTTCATGCCGTTCCACAGCACCAGATTGGCGCCCTGCGCCCGGACGATATCGCGCGGCCCGGGCTGGTAACCGTGGATCTCCGCTCCCGGCTTGGTGATCGACTCGACCACTGCGGCGTCGCCGGCGACGTTCCGCGCGATGTCGGCGATGATGGTGAATGTCGTCACCACCTTGAACTTTTCTGCCGCCAGCGCAGGCAGGGGGAGGATCGCAATGGCAGCAACGAGCAGGGCGCTGAACGAGCGGCGGCTGAACATGAGTTTCTCCAAAAGGCTCTGGTGCGGCTAGAACAGGGTGCCGCCAAAATCGACGAGCAGCTTCACATTGAGCGCGGCGATCACCACCGCGATGACACTGGCGAAAACCACCAGCCATAGGGGGGCGACGAGCGCGCCCATCTTCTTCTTGTCCGCCGTGAACATCACCAGCGGGAACACGGCGAAGCTGAGCTGCAGGCTCAGCACCACCTGGGTCAGGATCAGCAGCTGGCCGGTGCCCTGCTGGCCGAACCAGATGGTGACCCCGGCCGCCGGAATGATGGCGATGGCGCGGGTGATCAGGCGACGCGCCCATGGCGCGAGGCGGATCTTCAGAAATCCTTCCATCACGATCTGGCCGGCGAGCGTCGCGGTGACGGTCGAGTTGATGCCGCAGCAGAGCAACGCGATGCCGAACAGGGTGGGGGCGATGGCAAGCCCGAGCAGCGGCGACAGCAGGTTATGCGCCTCGCCGATCTCGGCGACCGTGGTGTTGCCCACCGCATGGAACGTAGCGGCGGCGAGGATCAGGATCGAAGCGTTGATCAGCAGCGCGAACATCAGCGCCACCGTCGAGTCGATGGTGGCGAACTTCAGCGCCTCGCGCTTTTCCGGCAGCGTCTCGCCATAGGCACGGGTCTGCACGATGCCCGAATGCAGGTAGAGATTATGCGGCATCACGGTGGCGCCCAGGATGCCGAGCGCCAGGTAGAGCATTTCGGGGTTGGTGACGATCTCGGTGGTCGGTGCAAAGCCGCGGATCACCTCGCCCCAGTTCGGGTCGGCCAAGGCGACCTGCACGGCAAAGCACACCGCTATGACCCCCAGCAGGGTCATGATCAGCGCTTCGACCCAGCGGAAGCCGAGCCGCTGCAGATAGAGGATCAGGAACACATCGAGCGCCGTGATCACCACGCCGATCTCGAGCGGGATGCCGAACAGCAGGTTGAGGCCGATTGCCGTACCGATCACCTCGGCGATGTCGGTGGCGATAATGGCGATTTCCGCCATCAGCCACAGCACCCAGGCGACCGGGCGGGGGAAGGCGTCGCGGCAGGCCTGCGCCAGGTCGCGGCCGGAACCGATAGCGAGGCGCGCGCACAACGACTGCAGCACGATCGCCATGATGTTGGAGACCAGCGCGACAATCAGCAGCGTGTAGCCGAAGCGCGAACCGCCGGCCAGCGAAGTGGCCCAGTTGCCCGGATCCATGTAGCCGACGGCGACCAGATAGCCTGGTCCGACAAAGGCGACGGCGCGTCGCCAGAAGCCGCCCGACCGGCTGACCGGGATAGTGCGGTGGACATCGGTCAGCGATGCATCGCCACGCTCGCGGCGCCAGCCGGAAAACACCTCGTTCGAACCGATATACATCGTCCTGCCTTCAGGTATGGGTCGATCCGCAAACGGGTTCGACGTCGCAAGTTAGTTGCGAATGGTTCTTAATAGCATCTAACTTTCGATGCTTGTCAACTGCGTCCCTCCGCGATTGCTTTTGAAAGCGGTTTCTTTCACGGTGGGGCAACACCGAGCGGCGGACAAATCGCCGTCGGACCGGGGGATATCTATGCCTGCCTTTCGCCTGATCGACGCCAAACTGCCGGATTTCGGCATTCCCGCAACGCGTCCAGAACTCGACCGTTCCGTTTATCTCGCCCGCTTCGCGGCCCTCGGCCGGGCCCGCCGTGCCGCCGGCCTCGATGCGCTGGTGGTCTATGCCGACCGCGAGCACTCGGCGAACATGAGCTACATCACCGGCTTCGATCCGCGCTTCGAGGAAGCGCTGCTGCTCATTACCCCCGACACCACCCCGACCCTGCTGGCCGGCCCCGAGAATCTCGGGCGCGCCGCCAACGCGGCGATCGAGGTGGAGGCGCGGCTCTATCCGCCATTCGGACTTCTGGGGCAGGACCGCACCAAGACCCCGGCATTGGCCGAAGTGCTGCGCAACGCCGGCATTGCCGCGAACCAGCGTGTCGGTGTGCTCGGCTGGAAGTACTTCGGGCCCGACGAGGCCTCCAAGCCTGAATCCTGGCTGGAAACGCCGTCCTACATCGTCGACACGTTGCGCCAGATCGTCGGTGCGGACGGTCGCGTGGTGAACGCCAACGCGCTGCTGATGCACGCGGTGAGCGGGCTGCGAGCCGTCAACGAGATCGTGCAGATCGCCCAGTTCGAGTTCGGCGCGGTCGCCTGTTCAGAAGCCGTCAAGGCGGTGATCGCCAATGTGCGGCCCGGGATGAGCGAGTTCGAAGCGGTGCAGCAGATGCGGCTCGGCGTGCTGCCGCACTCGTGCCACACCATGTTCTCATCCGGTGACAAGCTGGTCGGGCTCAACAGTCCCTCGGGCAAGAAGCTGGCCAAAGGCGATCCGATGACCTCGGCGGTCGGCTATTGGGGTGGGTTGTCGAGCCGCATGGGTTGGCTCGTCGAAGACGAGTCGGAGCTGCCGGCCAATGTGCGCGACTATGTCGACCGCCTTGCCGGCCCGTATTTTGCCTGCGCCGCGGAATGGTACGAAACCATCGGCATCGGCGTTACAGGTGGCGAACTCGATGCGCTGGCGCGCCGCCACCTCGATACGCCGTTCTTCAAGCTGGTGCTCAACCCCGGTCACCTGATTCACCTCGACGAGTGGATGAACACCCAGGTCTATCCGGGCTCGAAAGAGGTGTTCCTGTCGGGCCAGGCGGTGCAGTGCGACATCATTCCGGCCGCTGGTCCGCCCTACTATGGCGCCAACATCGAGGACGGCATCGCGCTGCTGGACGACAAGGGCAGGGCCGAACTGAAGTCGGATTTCCCAGACGTCTGGAACCGTATCCAGGCGCGTCGCGCCTTCATGGGCGATGTGCTCGGAATTCGGCTGAAGCCTGAGGTCCTGCCGCTCTCCAACCTGGCCGGCGCCATGCCGCCCTACTGGTTGTCGCCGAACCGCATCGTTTCCAAAGCGTGATGTCACATGAGCGGCGTCACTTGCCAATTGGCGCGACGCCCTCTATCCGTTCTGCCATCGACATTTGGCTGACATCCGGCCGTATGCCCCCGCTCTCGGTCAGGCGCACGATAGGACTCCAAAATCGACTGACCGGGCAGGGTGATCCTTTTGTCGTTCTGTCCACCACATCACTGCGAATGAGGGACCACCCTATGGAAAAGGGCACCGTCAAATTCTACAACGATCAGAAGGGCTATGGTTTCATCCAGCCCGATAACGGCGGCAAGGACGTCTTCGTCCATGCTACCGCTCTGCAGCGCGCCGGCATGACCGGTCTCGCAGAGGGCCAGAAGGTCTCGTTCGAGACCGGCGAAGACCGCCGCACCGGCAAGATCGCCGTCACCGAGATCTCCGCCGCCTGATTGCCGTAGGGATTTGAGTTGAGAGGGCCGGGGACCGCATGGTGCCCGGCCTTTCTCTTTCGTCAGCTCAGTGCTTGCCGCTGCCGGCCTCGCCCCAGGTGATCAGCCGCGCGCTGCGGTGGCCGGTGAGGTAGATCCAAAGCCAGCTGATTGCCACCGAGACGCGGTTCTTGAGCCCGATCAGAAAGTAGATGTGGGCCAACCCCCAGGTCCACCAGCCGATCCAGCCGGTAAGTTGGATCCAGCCGAAATCGATCAGCGCCGCGCTCTTGCCGACCGTGGCGATATCGCCCAGATGCCTGTAGCGGAACGGGCCGACCGTCTCGCCGTTGAGCCGGGCGCGGATCACCGCGGCCGCATACTTGCCGCCCTGCTTTGCCGCATCGCCAATCCCGGGCACCGGCTTGCCGTTCGGAGCCAGCACCGTCACGGTGTCGCCGATGGCGAAGATGTTCGGGCTGCCGGGCACCGTGAGGTCGGGCTCGACCTTGATCCGTCCGGCACGATCCGCCTCGACACCCAGCCACTTGGCCGCCGGCGATGCCAGCACGCCTGCCGCCCAGATGATGGTGTGGGCGTGCAGGACCTGTCCGTCGAAGCTCACAGTGTCTGCCGTCACCTCGGTAACCGGCTGGCCCAGCATCACCTCGACGCCGAGCTTTTCCAGCGCCGACTTGGCATAGGCCGAGAGGTTCTCGCGGAAGTTCGCCAGTACTCGCGGTCCGGCCTCGATCAGGATCACCCGTGCTTCTTCAGGCCGGATCGAGCGGAACTCGTGCTTCAGCGTGGTGCGCGCCAGTTCGATCACCGCACCGGCCAGCTCCACTCCGGTCGGACCGGCACCGATGATGGCAAAGGTGAGCAGCGCCTTGCGCTTGTCCGCATCGGCTTCGCGCTCAGCCGCCTCGAACGCCAGCAGCAGCCGGCGCCGCATGGCGGTTGCATCCTCGAGCGTCTTGAGTCCCGGCGCGAACGGCTCCCAGTCGTCATGGCCGAAATAGGCGTGTCGCGCACCGGTGGCGATGATCAGGCTGTCATAGGGCACCCGCCCGCCGTCTTCGAGTTCGACCAGTTGCGCCTGTTTGTCGATGCCGGTGACGTTGCCGAGCAGGGTCGTCACTTCCGGCCGGTGCTTGACCAGCATGCGGATCGGCCAGGCGATTTCCGACGGGCTGAGCGCCGTGGTCGCCACCTGGTAGAGCAGCGGCTGGAACAGGTGATGGTTGCGCCGGTCGATGACGGTGATGTCGACAGCGGCGCCCTTGAGCTTCTGGATTGCCGCCAGGCCGCCGAACCCGCCGCCGATCACGACGACCCGATGCCGTTGAGCCGAGTTGGTCATTTCGAACCCCACTTCCAGTGCCCGCACTGCATGTAGGTCTTTGATCCATAATCTCAATGAACGGCGCGCGCGCCGCGCGCAGGCCTCGCATGCAACCATGGCAGGGGAGGCGACGGAGGGAGCCTTGCACGATCATGCATGGGGGTAAGGCTCCCTCCTCGCTGGCGCGTCTCGCGCCACGCCCCGCCGCGAACGGCGGGAACCTGTCTAGGCGGCTGAGCCGTCAAACTCTCGCTTCGCCGCCTCGATGCTCTGCTGGTTGCGTACTGCGAACGAGCCGAGCGGACGAACGCTGGCAGCGAAGTCGCGGCCGAGTTCGGTGAGCTCGTACTCGACCCGCGGTGGGATGGTGGCAAACGCGGCGCGGGCCGCAAAACCATGCCGCTGCAGGTTGCGCAGCGTCTGCGTCAGCTGCTTCTGCGAGATTCCGTCGACGGCGCGGGAAATCTCGTTGAACCGCAGCTTGCCGTCCCGCATCGCCGACAGCACGTCGACGGTCCAGCGGGCACCGGCGAGATCGAGCAGGTCGTGGACAATCTCAAACTGGCTGGCCATGTCGTCTTACCCTGTAGTTGGTGTGGTCCACCCGGCCGCTGAGCGCGGTCGGGCTTGGTCGTTCATTCGCCCATCGCGTGGGCGCGTTCCTCGGCGGTCATCGGCTTGGCAGCCTTGGGCCGGCGGAGCAGGAAGACGATCGGCAGCGACACGAAGGTCAGGATCATCATCAGGTGGAAATCATCGAGGAAGGCGAGCATTGCCGCCTGCTGGGTGATCATCCCGTGGATCGTTCCGACCACATTGGCGAAGCCACCATAGGCCGCCGCGAAATCGCGCAGCGGGCCGGAATCGAGCGTGATCCGCTCAGCCAGCTCGCCGTAGTTCACCACCTGCATCTGCGCCAGGATCGTCGTCACCACCGAGATGCCGACACCCTGGCCGACATTGCGGATCAGGCTGAACATCGCTGTCGCATCCACCCGGTACTTGGCATTGATGGTGGCGAAGGCCAGCGAGTTGAGTGGCACGAATACAAAGCCCATGCCGATGCCCTGCAGGAACCCCGAGATGAGGATCGGTCCCGAGCCCATGACGATGTCGAACTCGGTCATCATGTAGAGCGAGTAGCCCATCAGCAGGGTGCCGCCGACCACCAGGAGGCGCGGGTCGTACTTCGACACCAGGCGGCCGACGATGATCATCGACACCATCGTGCCGATGCCGCGCGGGCCCATCAGCAGGCCGGTCTCGATCACCGGAAAGCCCATCAGGTTCTGCAGCATCGGCGGCAACAGCGCGAGGCCCGAGAACAGGGTGATGCCGGTGATGAAGATCAGCACCAGCCCGGTAACGAGGTTCCGGTCCTTGAACATTCCCATGTCCATGAACGGGTTCTCGGCGGTGAGGCAGTGCACCACGAACACCCACAGCCCCGAAATGGCAAGCAGCAGGTAGAGCCAGATCTCGGTCGAGTCGAACCAGCCGACCCCCTGGCCGCGGTCGAGCAGCATCTGCAGCGACGCCACCGCCAGCGCCAGCATGCCGAAGCCGAAGAAATCGAACTTGCGGATCTTGATCGGCGTCTGCGGCATCAGCGCCGCCAGCATGAAGAAGGCGATGATGCCGACCGGCAGGTTGACCAGGAACACCGCGCGCCAGTTGAACGTCTCGGTCAGCCAGCCGCCCAGCGTCGGCCCGATGATCGGCCCGAACATGATGCCGGCGCCGAAGATCGCCATGGCCTGCCCGAGCTGCTCGCGCGGGTTGATGTCCATCATCGTTGCCTGCGCCAGCGGCACCAGCATGGCGCCGCAGATGCCCTGGATGACGCGGAACGCCACCATCTGCGCGAGGTTCGTGGCGATGCCGCAGAGCAGCGATGCCGCGGTGAACCCGACCACAGCCGCGAGCAGCAGGTTGCGCCGGCCGAAGCGGTCGGAGAACCAGCCGGTCAGCGGCGTCGCGATCGCCGCGGCGACGATATAGGAGGTCAGCACCCAGTTGATCTCGTCCTGCGACGCGCCGAGGCTGGCGCGCATATGGGGCAGGGCGACATTGGCGATGGTGGTGTCGAGCACCTGCATGATCACCGCCACCATGATGGCGGCGGTGAGCAGGCCCTTGTTCCTGACGACGACCGTGGGGGCCGAAACAGCGGCAGCGGCGGCCATGTTAGAGCGCCTTCGGGCTTTCGGCAGCCTGGGCCCCTTCGGGCTTGGTGTCGACGTTGACGGTGGCGCTCATGCCGGCGCGGAGCAGGTCGGTGCCGGTGTCGCAGGCGATGTTGACCGGCACGCGCTGCGTCACCTTCACCCAGTTGCCGGTGGCGTTCTGCGCCGGGATCAGGGCGAACTCCGCCCCAGTCGCCGCGCCGATCGAAGCGACCTGGCATTCGATCGCCAACCCCGGATAGGCGTCGACCTTCACTTCGGCCGGCATGCCGACGGCGAGCGTGGTGAGCTGGGTTTCCTTGAAGTTGGCTTCGACCCAGGTGTCGCCGGTTTCGACCAGCGTCGCGATGGTCGAGCCGGTATTGATGAACTGCCCGACATTGAGGCTCGCCACCTGGCTGACGATGCCATCGGCCGGAGCCAGCACGGTGCTCTTGTCGAGGTTGCGCTGGGCATTGTCGCGCGCCGCCAGGGCCGCGCGCACCGCCGGATGATCGTCGGTCTTGATGCTGGGGTCGCCACCGAGCGCCGCCGTGGCATTGGCCACGTCTTGCTGCTCGAGCGCCACGTTGCTCTGCGCCTGCTGCAGGGCCAGCCGCGAGTCGTCGAGCGCCGACTCTGCCGAAATGCCCTGCTTCTGCAGGTTCGACGCGCGGTCCCACTCCTTCTGCCGGATCTCGAGCGTCGCGTTGGCAGCGTCGAGCTTGGCGCTGGCGATGGAATAGCCGACGCGCAGCTGCTCGACATTTACCCGTGCCGTGGCAAGCGCCGCGTCGGCCTGGCTGAGCGCGATGCGGTAGGGCTCGGGATCGATGGCGAACAGCGTGTCGCCGGCCTTCACCGACTGGTTGTCCTTGACCGCCACCGAGACGATACGGCCGGCAACGTCCGAAGAGATCGAGACCTTGGGCTGCTGCACATAGGCGTTGTCGGTTTCGACGTAGCGCCCGCCGGTCAGCCAGAAATAGCCGCCGCCCGCCGCCAGCAGCACCGGCACTGCCAGCATGATGGCGAGCCGCCGGCCGGAGCGCTTCTTCTTGGCCGGCGCCTCGGGCGCCGCCGGAGCCGCAGCCTCGGGCTTGGCGGCTTCGACGGCTGCTGCGGTGACGGGCTTGGCTTCGCCGGGGGCAGGGGGCGTGACGCGGGCGTTCATAATCAGACTTCCTCGAGATCGGCCGTCTGGCCGGTAAGATTGTCGCGCATCCGGGAGAGCGCGGTGATTACGGTTTGCCGTTCCTCGGGGGTGATGCCCTCGAGCGCGGCTTCATACATGGCGAGCCCGACTTTGCGGGCCGTGGTGAAAATCTCTTCGCCCTCGGCAGTCAGCCGGGCGAGCTTGGCGCGGCTGTCGGTCGGGTCGGGGTAGCGGTCGATCAGGCCGCGCTTCTCCAGTCGGTCGAGCACCCCGGAGATCGTCATCGGGTCGGTGTCGGCTGCAGTTGCCAGCGCCACCTGGGTAATTCCGTCATTCAGCGCGATCTGCGCCAGCACGCGCCACTGCGGCAGCGTGATGCCGTGCACCTTTGCTTCTTCCTCGAAGCGGCGCTTCATCAGCCGGGCGACTTCATGGATCAGGTAGCCCATCGGGGCCTGGTGTTTGTAGCTCAGGTTCGATTTCATAAGTGCACATATAATAAGTGCACATACGACGTCAACGCGCGGAACTATTAGAAACCAAGCTAAATCTGCATGGCTGGCATTTTTGCCCCGCATGCCCTATTTGCGGACCATGACCCACGACCTCGCAACCGCACGCCGCTTCAGCGTTGCACCGATGATGGAGTGGACGGGCTGAACTTGGAAAGGCCGAGAACACGGAGGTTTTCTAGAGGTAGGAAAATCCGTGTAGGACTGCGCGTAGGATCGATCTAAGAGGCGGCCCGGCTTTCGCGCCGGGCCGCTGGCATTAGGCGACGCGCGCGTCGGGAACCATATTGAAGATGCTGGCATCGGTGCACCGACCGATGACGCGCACCGGCCGAAAGTGCATCATGCCAACGATGGCCAGATCGGTCTGCGGATAGATTGCTGCCTTGACGACCGCCGCCACGTCGTCGATGCCGGCCTCGGACTGGAATACAAGGAGCGACGTCGGCTCCATCCAGATGGGCGTCGGACTCAACCGGTTCAGCCCGTTCGAGAGACGCTCATAGCGCTGGTCCCGCGCGACGACATTGTGGAGCCGGAAGCTCATCCAGTAGGTGAAGAGTGTCATATTCGGTTGCCTATTTGTCTGCGGCAACCTTGACGTAGGCAACGAAGGGACTCTACCCTGCCTGCCGTGGCCGAGGCTTGCCTTGGTGGGAGGTGGGTGCCGACTTGCTCGGCAAAAAGTCAGTTCGGCACCCGCCCGCTCTCATGAGCAAAGCCAAAATACCTTAGCGCGATATTTCGCCGCAACAGTCGCGGAACAATGAATCGCGGCTTACCCCGAAGAACGCAAATCCCTTTCACGCGCCGCCCTCTGAAGCGGAACGAAAGTGCGTCGGATTAAATGTTTTCAGAATGAAGTTGCGGAGTTGAGCCGGAGATTTCCACAGTTTGGCGACAAATTTGCGTTGTTCCTGCTGAATCAGTGCGCGTTTTGTTCCCAGCTAGCCAGTCATCGCGGCCAGTTCCTTGGCGGCCGCTTCTCGCCTTTTGTCCAGGTAGGTTGCAAGGTCGACCAGGTGTACGCCCTTGGCCGTTTTCTGGCTTGCGTCCATCCGGACCATCGGGAGCGGGATATCGCCGCGGCTGAGCTTCCGGACGAACTCGCGTTCGTTGAGGTGCGCAAAGTAGTCCCTGCGCACTCGGTCGATTGGGATCACTGCCAGACCGTCATATTGGGCCATCAGCAGGAAGCTGGTGTTCATGCGGCCCTCGCTTCCCAAGCCCGGGCGGCCAGGTCGCGCTCGAGGTGGGTGAGGAACTGCTCTTCGGCGGCGGGCCAACTGAGGGCCTTGATGCGGGACGGCAGGCCCTTGGCCGGCATGCCGTAGGGGCAGGGGCCGTTGGCGGGGTCGATAAAGCTCAGCCACTCGATCGCGGCCGCCTGGCGGTCGGCCTCGTGGATGGCGGCATATACCGACATCGACGGGTCGGGCAGGTCGAGCGCCTGGCGGATGGTCGCATCGGTCTCGTGCTTGATCGCCTCGACGTGGTGACCGAAGCCTGGCAGGCGCTGCTCGATGGCCAACTGGAACGGGCGCGTCAGGTCGCCCAGCAGGTATTCGTGGCCGTCGTGCAGCAGCGGATAGATCGACTGATTGCGCAGTTCGGGGTGCAGGCGCACGAAGATCTCGCGCACCAGCACAGAGTGCTGCGCATCGGTGACCGGCAGCTCGGTGTTGCCGGCCCAGCGGTTGAGCCGGGCGAGCGTGTGGGCCATGGCGCGCGGGGTGATGCGGGTGAGGTCGGGGGCGCAGAGGTCGACGATTCCGGTTGGGGTGGCGATGATGATGGTCATGCTGCGGCCCTCGCATGGTCGATGTTCGCCTGCTCGACGGTGAAGGTGTAGGCGGCGACCCATGGGTTCCTGTCCCATGCGCCGGCGCCGTTGATATCGTCCCACAGCTGATGGTACCAGCCGCGTGGTGTGATCCATTGTGCTGGGCCGGTGAGGACCATCGGAGGCGAACTCTTGTCGGCCGTGGTGTCGCGATAGTCCGGGTCGATCGGACACCCTTCGGCAAGGCAGTCGGCTAAGCTGATGTCCTGCAGCGGCTGCACTCGCACCTCGGTGACATGCAGGGTTAGCCGGCTTGCCCACCGCGGCATGTGGATGCCCGGGTGCCATGTTCCGGTCACTCGCTGAGCCGTCTTCCCGGCGACAGGGAACTGCTCGGTCATCGCCGTGTATCCGTCGCCTTCGCTTGCCCGATACATGATTGTGGCAACGTCGTTAGCCCAGCCGTTGCAGCGCCAAGTCTCGCGGACATAGAGGTGGTCGCCCCAATTGATCCGGGGATTTGCCATAAAGCAGTTGCCGGCGGCATCGTCGAAACTGCTGTAGCCGCGCAACTCCATGTCTTCGATAGTCTCAGACGCAAGCCACTCGGTGTAGTGGACATCGGTGGTTAGTTGCCGCCTGGTCTGCGTCTTTGTTCCGGCGAGCAGTGCGCGCACCATCGGTCCGCTGAACAGGATGGGCTTGGCTGCCATCACGCCACCTCGGACTGTCCGGCAACCACCATGGCGCCGATGGCGTAGGCGAGGTTGACCAGGTGGGTGTTGGGCGGGGCTTTGCGCAGCAGGTGGCGATCGGCGACGGCGCTGGCGGCGTCGATGTGGGCGGCGATCTCGCGGCCGGAGAAGCCGGCCTGCTGCAGCGCGGCGACGGCGCTGTCGCTGCGGCCGACCTGGCGGACCATGATGGCGGCCATGCGCTCGACGATGTCGGCTTTGGGCTTCGGGCCCGAGAACTCGTCGCCCACCTCGCGGACAAAGACGCGGTTGGCGAGCTGGCGGGCGACGGGCCCGAGTTGCTGCTGCTCGTGCACCGAGAAGCCATCGATCAGCAGGGTGGCTTCGGTGCAGCCGTCAGGGTGCTCGGCATTGAGCCGCAGCATGGCGTCGGCCAGCTCGCGAGTGCGGCGGTCGGCAGTTTCGACGATGCGAGAAACGTCGGGGTAGGTCGGCCGGGGCAGGGTTGCGGCGCCGGCGTGGTCTGATGCGAACATCGTGCGCTCCATCGGTTGATCGATGGAGCGGACGATAGGCTTGTATTTTTACACGGTCAATACACGATCATGCAAAAATACACGACGCTTAGCGGGCGGGCGCGAAGATGCCTTTGTTCGGCTGCGGTTCCACAGTGGTTGGCCCTTCTTCGTCGGGTGCGCCCGGATCAATGGCTGCGCACGCGGTGCCGGTGCAGGCCAGAGAGTCTCCGAACTGGGGGAGGATCGCGGGGGTGTTATAGATGCGGGCACTTCCCGAGAGCCAGTCGCCCCAGCCGATGTTGTCGAAGGGCACGGACCCTGATTTCTGCCATGTGGCGTAAGTCTCGTCGGAGATGGCGACGCCGGAGTACGTCTTGATGAGTTCTATCGCAAAGGTCCGGGCCGGCATCCCCTTCTCGTCGGTACTGTCGCCCTTAAGGATCGACAATCCGATCTCGACCATTCGGATGTTGAGTTCGCGGTCCTTATTCTGCCACCCGAGCCAGGCGCCTCCGAAAGAGCCAGCAAAAGCCAAGACGGCCGTAGCGCCTGGGATTATCCAGTCCTTCAACTTCATCGACGCCTCCAACCTCGATGATCAGACTCCGAACAGGTCGTTCATATCCATCACTTTGTGGACGGAAACGACGTACTTCACCGGGATCTCGATCTTGGCGGGCGGATTGAGTTGCTCAAGCACCAGGCGGTCGGCCACGCGACGCCGCAGCAGCTTGATGTAGCCTTGGCCCGGGTCGTTCTCCCAATGTCGCGTCATCACCACAACGCTGTCGCCCGGGTTGGGCGGGCGATGCGGATGCACCATTCGCAGGGCTCCCTGAGGATGCATTGGGTCCATGGAGTCGCCCGTGACATAGATGCCATATGCGTCGCGCACGCCCGCGAGGGCTGGTGGCCGGCGGACATAGTCAACGGCAGTGGTCCCGAAGATATGGAAGCCTTCGAACTTGTCGTCGATCAGCGAGCCGGCGGCGCTGCCCCAGACGGGTAGATCCTTCGGCATGGAGTAGGCATCCGGCAATACGATGCCAGGCGCTTCGATGAACTCGCCGCGCGGTGCCGTAGCCGCCTCACCGAGCAGCCACTCGGCAGTGGTGCCGAGGACGGTCGCGATCTTGCGCAGCGTGTCGGTCCGGGGGTTCTCGCTACGCCCGTTCAGAATGTTGGGGATAAGCGAAGGCGAACCGCCGGCCTCCACCGAGGCGCCGTTCGCTGTCTTTCCAACGGCTTCGAGGCGTTGCCTGATGCGGTCTGCTAAGGTTTCTGTCATGCGTGTAATCTTACACGAATTGGAATCGTGTAGGTTCGTGTAAATATCCACTTGACGACCTTGTAAAAATACACGAACCCTTACGGCCATGAATCTCATTGGCCGCCTTCAGAAAGTGTCGGACGCCTACTGCGCGAAGGTCGATCTTCGCCGCGAGCAGGTGAGCTATCGCATCTTCGCCGATCAGCGCCGCATGGGGCTGGTGTTTGGCGGGGAGAGCGGCCTCACGGTCGCCAACTATGAGAAGGCGATGCTGTGGTTCGCCTCCAACTGGCCCGAAGCACTGCCGTGGCCGGAAGGGGTAGAGCGTCCGGAACTCGATGATGAGCCGCGGCAGGTCGCCGAGACGGCGGGAGCGGCAGCATGAGCGCGCACCTGGTCCAGCATGTGGCGACCTTCGACGGTGAGGATCGCTCACGCGGCAGGAGCCTGGAGCCATGGTTCTCATCGGCGGACTTCGACGCCTTGCTTGATCAGCAGAAGGGCGGCCTGCTCGATGGCGCTCAACACTGTTTCCTCCACGATGGCGGAACCGGGGGCGCCCCTGGACTGGTCTATCAGTCGAGCGGCGACAGCCCGCACCATGGTGAAGCTGCCCCCATCGGCGAGCGCGAGCTGTGCGGCAAGGTTGACGGCGAACTGAAACATCGCCCCGGCGACGCGCTGCTCTTCGTTGGACGTGTTCGGCATTGGCTCCCCCGGTTGGTCAGCTGGATCAAAGCCGCTTTCTCGCGGGGTGTCCAATGAGCGCGCCGCGGTATCGCTGGACGATCGGCGATTGGATTGCGGCGACCTGGCTGGCGGCTGCCGGCGTGGTGCTGGCCGTGATGGATTTCGCCGACCATGCGGGGTGGCTCGCATGAGAGCCTCAGCCTCGCACATCAGCATCACCAGACTGCCGGCGAGGTGCTTCCTCCTCCCTCGCCTCGTCGGCACTACTCGGGAGGGGGGCGGTAACTGCCGCCACCCCTCCCGTCTTCTCCAGCAGTTCGCGGGCCGCACGGTAATCCTGGAGGGCAACCTGCAGGCGCGACGTCACTGGAATCGCGATGGGCGGCCGATGGCCGCCGCGTCGTCTGGTCATAGTCGTCGAGCCCCCAAGCTCTTTCGCAACGCCGGCACGTTCGCACCCGCCCTGATTTCAGTCACCCGGCGGAACGGCGCGATTTTGCCGGGCAACCGGGCAGCAAAGCGGTGAGCGCCATGAACACCTCTGTTCCGATGAAGCTGAAAGCCGCGACCCGGCGCTTGATCGAGGCCTGTGGCGGGCAGGAAAGTGCAGTGCTGATCCCCGGCATGCCGATCGCCCGGCACCAGAGCTTTTCGGAAGCCGGCAGCGCGGCGCAGCCAGACCGATTCCTCCGTATCGATGTCGCGGCGCTGATGGAGCTCGATTGTGGCCAGCCGCTGGTGACGGCCGAGCTGGCGCGCGCCAGCGGGCATGTGCTGGTGCCGCTGCCGCGCATCGCCGCGCAGCGCTCGCCGCTCGGGCGGATCACCGCGCAGGCGCTCAAGGAAACCTCTGACGTGTTCTCGCGGCTCGGCGGCTTCCTCGAGGACGGCACGCTGACGTTTGCCGAAAGCACCCAGCTCGACAAGGAAATCGACGAGGCGATCGAGAAGCTGCTGGCGCTCAAGGCGCAGGCGGATTTCGAGGCGGGGCAGGGCGCGAAATGAGCGACATTCCGACCTGGGTGCGCAGAGGCCAGAAGGTCGTTTGCCTCGGCGACGACGTAAAGGTTGCGGTGCTGTCAAAGGAGCGGGGGCTGGGCGAACAATTCCCTGTCCATGGAGGCATCTACACCATTCGCTCCACCTTCTTCGCGGCCTCCGGTGAGCTTTGCATTCGCCTCGTCGAGATCACGAACAAAAAGCACCGCTATATCGGTGGCCTGCTGGAGGTTGGCTTCGAAGCGAAAAGTTTTGAGCCGTTAGTCGACGACGCAAACACAAGCGAAGTCGAAGCCGAGATGTTTCGTGCGAGACCGCGATCAGTTTCGGCTCCCCGGGGGAGGGCCGACGCATGACCTCACTCATTCGCTACGAGGCAGCGCGCGAGGCGCTGGCGGAGGCTCTGCGGGTCGACGAGGTGCTCGACGTGCGCAACGTGGCCGAGCAGATGCGGCTCTATGGCCGGCAGGCCAAGGACCGCAAGATCATCGCCGACGCAACCTCGCTGCAACTGCGGGCCGAGCGGAAGCTCGGGGTGCTGCTGATCAGCGCCAAGGAAACCGGACAGCTGGGCATCGGTCGGCCGGGCAAATCCAACCTGGGGCCGCAGGCGACCGACAGCGACGACGGCGAAAAAGGTACCGAGGCGGTACCGTTTACCCGCGCCACGCTCGCGGAAGTGGGCGTCGACAAGAAGCTGTCGGCCAAGGCGCAGCAATGGGCGCGGCTCGGCGACGCGGATTTCGAGGCGCGGCTCGCCGAGGTGCGGGAGAAGATCGAGAGCGGCGGCGCCATTGTCGTCAACCCGCTGAAAGACCTGAGCACGGCGCAGAAGAAGGCCTCGCGGGTGACGCGTGAGGCTGAGCTCGGCCGCAAGCAGATGGCGCTGCCCGAGGCGAAGTTCGGGGTGATCCTGACGGATGACGAATGGGAGCACCGCGCCTGGTCGGACGCCGGCCTCGGCAAGGCGGCGGCCAACCACTACCCGGTTTCCAGCCTCGACGAGTTGAAGAAGCGCGACGTCGCCAGCCTCGCCGCTCCCGACACCGTGCTGTTCATGTGGTCGACGGCGCCACACCTGGCGCAGGCGATCGAGCTGATGGCGCATCGTGGATTTGAGTACAAGACCTGCAGCATCTGGAAGAAGATCTATCCGGGTGACGGCCACGGAACTGGCTACTGGTTCTGGATCGATCACGAGATCCTCCTGGTCGGGACGCGCGGCAACCCGCCAGCGCCGGCGCCTGGCACGCAATGGCATTCGGTGATCGAGGCGCCAGTTGGCCGACACTCCGAAAAACCCGAAATCTTCTACGAGCTGATCGAGGCCTATTTCCCGACGCTGCCGAAGATCGAGCTCAACGCCCGCGTGCGTCGCGAGGGTTGGGCTCGGTGGGGATATGAGGCGCCGAGGGAGACGGTGACGGAGCGTGCCCCGGTAGAGCCTGCCGTAAACGCGGCAGGGGACGGAGACGGTCTCCGGTTGAAGGGGAACGCTGCCGTAGGTAACGCGGCAGACCAGCGCGGCGTAGGCGTGCGCGACAATGGCGCTTTGGCCGACGGGGTTTCCACACAACGCGAGGATGGCGCCTCGCCCGCTTCGCCACCGTTCCGCTTCACGCCAGCCGACGACTCCGTGCTGCGCGCCGCCTATGCGCTGCCGATCGAGCAGTTCGACCTGGCGATTGTTGCCGCCACCATCGGCTGCAGCAAGGAACAGGCCAAGAAGCGTGCCAGCTACCTGAAGCTCGGCAGCCGCGCGCGGCAGCGGGCGAAGGCCAGCGAGTACACGGCCGGTCAGCACGCGCGGGGAGAGCTGTGATGGGTCGGCCCGCGCCTCGCATTCACGTCGCCAGTATCGCGGTCGGGCTGATCCTAGATCCGAACGGGGCGCACGAGCTCGAAGTGGCGGCGCCGCACAACATCGTTTCGATGCGCTTCACGCGCGACCAGGTCGACCAGCTGGAACAGGCGATCGCCAAGTTCAAGCGACGGGTGACCTTCGAGGATGGGCGCTCGGGCCCTGACCTCACGGCGCGGCGGTTCATCGCCCTGGAGGAGAGCTGATGGATCTGCGCGACGAAGTCGAATTCCTGCGCGAGGAAAACCGGCAGCTGAAGGAACGGCTGGGGCTGACGCCAACCGAGCTCTTCTACGTCGAGGCGCGCAGTCGCCTTCAACTGAGCCCCTCGTTGGCTCGGGCATTGTCGGCGCTGATGGTGGTGCCGTTGATCAAGAAGGCGGCGCTGCTCGAAGCAATATCGCTGAATTGGGAGAGCCGCGAACTCAAGGGCGTCGATGTCGCCATTTGCAAGCTGCGAAAGGCGCTCGCGACGCACGGCATTGAGGTCGAAACCGTTTGGGGCGTCGGCTTCCGGATGGTTCCGGAAATGCAGGCCAGAGCGCGACTGCTGCTCGATCAGCAGCAGGAGGCGGCGTGATGTTCATCGACGCCTTCACCGGCGAGGAAACCGGCCCGATCACCCGGGCCAAGACCGACCGCAGCCACTTCGTGCGGATGGACCATCCGCCGCTCGACATGCTGTCGGGATGCTCGTGGCGGTTCCTGCTGCAGCTGGCGGCGCGGCGCTGGAACGTCGATGGAGAGCAGCTGACCGGCACGAGCCGCGATCAACTGGTTTGCGCGGCGCGGCACCATGCGATGTGGCTGCTGCGCACCCACACCCGGATGACGCTGCCGAGGATCGGCAAGCTGTTCGGCGGGCGCGACCACACCACGGTGATATCGGGGATCGACGCACACATCGAGCGTGCCGCCGGTGTGCGGCCGTCGCCGTTCGTGTGGACGCATCAGGCGGTGCGCCGTTACTCGCGCCTGCTGGTGGACGGCAAGACGGTCGCCGCAGCCGACAAGGCGCTGGGGCTGGGCCTGACCGACCGCTGGCGCTGCCCCAGGCGGCGCGAGTTGATGCGGCAGGCGATGGGGCTCAGCCGGCAGCGGTTGGTGCTCGCCGCGCTGCGGCGCAAGGCGGCGCAGCAATGAGCGAGCCGGTGGTCATCGCGTGTGAAGTGATCGAGCCGCGGGTGCTGAGCCTGCTCGTCGTCGACAAGGCGCGGGTGACCGCGTGGCTGCCGCGCAGCGCCATCGGCTTCGAGGGCGAGGCACGGATCGGCGCGAAGCTGCGGATATCGATGCCGCGCGAACTGGCGATCGAGAAGGGGCTGATGGCCGAGGGTGAAGGGCAGGGGGCGCTGTTTTGAGCGAGTTCGATTCCGGCTTTGAGCAGGGCTCGATGGCCGCCGCCAACGCCATCTTCGCCTTCCTGCGCCGCGCCGGCCACGACCCGGCCGCAACGGCGGCGTTCGCCGCCTGGGAGAACGGCACGCTGGTCGAAGCGCCGGCTGACCCTACGGCGCTGGCGCCGACGCCGGCCCCGGCGCTGATCGCTCGGCAGCAGGGCTACACCGGCGACCAGTGTTCGATCTGCAGCTCGCTGCGGATGAAGCGCAACGGCTCATGCGCCGTCTGCGAGGAATGCGGAACCACGACGGGGTGCAGCTGATGAACGCACAAGGAATCGAGAGATGAACGCGAAAGCTGAAGCAATCGAACAGTTTGCGATGATCGAGGGGCGGGTGCTGGCGGCGGCGCTGAAGCCGCTCTGCTTCGTCGTCGAACGGCGGACGACCTACCCGATCCTGAGCATGGTCAAGCTGGTGCTCAGCGGCTCCGCACTGACGGTGAGCGCGACCGACCTCGATATCGAGATCAGCACCACGCTCGATGTGAACGACAGCGCCGGCGACTGGCAGCTGTGCGTGAGCGCCGAGCTGCTGCGGGGCATTGCCAGGGTGGCCGGGCCGGCGCTGGTGCGGCTCAACAGGGTTGAGGCGCTGGTGCCGGGCAAGAAGGCGACCGATGCGCCGGTGCCGACGACGCAGTTGCACATCACTGTCGATGACGGGGCGGCGCACTATCAGATCGAGACGGTGCTCGACTCCGAGGGGTGGCCGAAATTTGCCGGCGAGCGCGGCGAGAAGATCGAGGGGTTCGGCAACGGGCAGTTCCCCGCGGCGCTGGCCCGGGTCGAGAGCGCCATATCGCGCGAGGAAACGCGCTATTACCTCAACGGCATCTGCTGGAGCATCACCGACACCGATTGCTGGTTCGCTGCTACCGATGGCCACCGGCTGCTGAAGTTCACCTATGCGAAGGCCGAGGGCCGGACGAAGGCCTCGCGAATCATTCCGCGGAAGACGGTCGAGCTGCTGGTCAGGTTCTTCGCCGGCGCCGATGCGACGGTGTGGCAGGCCGGCGATAACAACCGGCTGGACATCGATATCGGGCGCTTCCGGGTTCGGACTCGCCTGGTCGAAGGGGAGTTTCCCGATATCGAGCGCGTCATCCCCAAGGAGCTGACCGCGGCGGTGACGGTGTCGCGTCGGGATATCGAAGCGGGCATGTCGCGGCTGCGGGCGCTGCCGGCAGACGGGCGGTTATACGGCGGCGGCCAGAAGGTGCTGTTCCGTCCCGATGAAGATGGCGGCGGGCTCGTGCTCGAGGCGCGTCACCCGCAGATCGGCGTGGCTCGCACCAGTGTCGCGGCCAACTGGCCGGACGGCATCCCGAGCTTCGCGTTCAGCAGCGGCTATTTCGCCCAGATGCTCAAGGTCTGCGACGGTACGGTGCAGATCGGGGTGAAAGACGCGGCCGGCCCGGTGCGGATGATCGATGCGGACGACACGATGACGCGCGTCCTCATGCCGATGAAGGTCTGAGCGATGAACGCGATCTCACCGGGGGCGTGGGACCTCGACAACCGCATGACCGTGGTGCTGTTCGCCGGCATGGGCGGCGGTTGCGACGGACTCGAGCAGGCGGGCTTCCATGTGCACCTGGCGGTGAACCACGACCCGATCGCCATCGCAGTGCACAAGTCGCGCCACCCGCACACCGAGCACATCCAGACCGATGTTTTCGAGGTTGACCCGCGCAAAGCCACCAAAGGGCGCGGCGTCCGGTTTCTGCATGCCTCGCCGGACTGCACGCATTTCTCGGTGGCGAAGGGCTCGAAGCCGGTCAGCAAGCGTCGTCGATCGCTGGCATGGGTGATTATCCGCTGGCTCGGCCAGGTGCGACCCGAAGTGGTCACATTGGAGAATGTGCGCGAGATCACCACGTGGGGTCCGCTCATTGCCAAAAGGGACAAGGCCACCGGCCGCGTGCTTCGGCTCGACGGCAGTGTCGCCGGCAAGGGCGAGCGGGTGCCCGTTCAGGAACAGTGGCTGGTGCCGGATCCGCGCCACAAGGGGCGGATCTGGCGCGCGTTCTGCCGCCATGCTGCCGCGCTCGGCTACAACTTCGAATATCGGGTGATCAACTTCGCCAATCTCGGCGTGGCGACAATCCGCACCCGCCTGATGGGTGTAATGCGCGCGGACGGGCTGCCGATTGCCTGGCCCGACCAGACGCATGCGGCTCGCAGCAAGGCCAAGGCGATGAAGCTGAAGCCATGGGTAGGCGCCCACACGGCAATCGATTGGTCGCTGCCGATGAAATCGATCTTCGGACGGAAGAAGCCGCTGGCCGACGCCACGTTGCGGCGAATAGCGCGAGGCGTCATGCGCTTCGTGGTGAACTCACCAGACCCGTTCATCGTTCCGATCTGCCAGACGGGCAGCGTTACTGCCGGCCGATCGGTCCGAGAGCCACTGGCGACCATGACGACGGCCAAGGGTGGCGAGCTTGCGCTCGTGGTGCCGACACTGGCGGGCGCCGGTGGTAGGGCGGCCCAGACCGAGCCGCGTGACCTTCGGGAGCCGCTGAGCACCACATCGACGAAAGAGGATCGCATCCTTTCGGCGGTTCATCTGGAGAAGTTCAGCGAGAACTCGGCGGGCCTCGACCCGCGCGACCCGCTCAACACGGTGATGGCAGGCGGGCAGGGGCATGCGGTTGTCGCCGCCAGCCTCGTCGAGCTCGCGCACGGCAAAAGCGCCCGCGGTGGCAACAACCGCGAGAGCTCGCCGAGGGATCCGTTGAAGACCATTCACGCCGGCGGAGGCAACGAGGCGCTTGCCGCGGTCACTATGGTGCAGACCGGCTACGGCGAGCGCCAGGGGCAGGCTCCGCGTATCAAGGATATCGGCGCGCCTTTCGGCACCCAGGTCGCCGGCGGCGGCAAGGAAGCGCTGGTCGCGGCGTTCCTCGCCAAGCACAACACCGACGTGGTCGGCAACGACCTGCGCGAGCCTTTGTCGACGGTGACAACCGGCGGCGAGCGCGGCCAGACGCAGATTGCGCCGGTGATCGCTTCGCTACGCGGGTCCGCCAAGGGCGGGCGGTCGATAGAGGAGCCGCTGCCGACGCAGACCGCGGACGGCAACCACGAGATGCTGATCCTGCCGTTCCTGCAGACCTACTACGGCAGCGGCGACAACAACCACGACCCGCGCGACCCGCTGCACACCGTTACCGTCAACGACCGGCATGGCCTGGTGACGGTCGAGGTGAACGGGCAGACGATGGTGATCACCGATATCTGCATGCGGATGCTCGACCCGCTGGAGGGCGCTCGGGCCCATGGGTTCGATCCGGCATCGCTACAGCGCGAGATCGAGGTCACCGATGCCAAGGGGCGAACGGTGCGCCGGAAGCCGAACAAAACCGAAATAGGGCACCTCGTTGGCAACAGCGTTCCCCCGCTGCCGGTGAAGCTGCTGGCGGAATTGAACGGTCATCGCGAGCTGATGGTGGCGGCAGAATGAACGACGCGACCAAGCAGACCATCCTCTACCTGCGCGAGCGCGCCAGCTTCTACGGGCTGCGCGCGAAAGAGCGGCGGGGCACGAAGGCAGATAGAGACATGGCGATCTCTCGCGCCTATCGGGAGGACGCGCGTGCACTCGAATCCGTCAAAGCCGACGATGAGGCTGCGGAATGACGCTCCCCGCCAACCTTGCCGCGCTGCGCGATGAAGCGATGCGGACCAGCTGCGAGGGCTGGGCCATCCAGAAGCGCTGGCCGCTGGGGCGGGGCATCGACCGCGCAGGGCCGTGCCCGATGTGCGGCGGCACCGACCGTTTTGCCATCCACACCAAGAAGAACACCTTCAACTGCCGCGGCTGCGGCATCGCCGGCGCCGGGGTGATCGACCTGGTGATGGCGACCGAGGGCGTCGAGTTCATCGTGGCCTGCGAGATCATCACCGGGCGGAAGGCCGAGACGGAAACCGACCCGGCGCGGGCCGAGCAGTTGCGGCGCGACGCGGAGGCGGCCGAGGCGAAGCGCGAGGCCGATGCAGCGCGCTATCGCGAGGAAGCGCGGAAGGCGGCCTATCGCGTGTGGCGGACCGGCTACCCGGCGCGCTGGTCATCGTCGATGCCGGGGCCGGTGGTGAGCTACCTGCGGCTGCGCGGGGTGGATTTCCCCGGGGTGACCGCGAAGGCGATCGGCGACCAGGTGAAGCTGCTCGAGCTCGATCGGCACCCGTGGAAGGAAAAGCAGGGCAACGTGTGGACCACGCTGCACGAAGGGCCGGCGATGCTGGCGGCGGTGCAGCGGCCCGATGGGCACTTCGGCGCCATCCACATCACCTGGCTCGACCTCGAGCAGCCCAAGGGCAAGCTGGTGCTGCCGCCGATCGAGCAGGTCGACGGCGACGGCGTGGTGAAGACGATCGAGCGGCCGACCAAAAAGGTGCTGGGCGCCAAGAAGGGCGGCGCCATCCGGCTCTACACGCCGGAAAAGCCGCACCGCATGGTGATGGGCGAGGGGATCGAGACGACGTTGACGGCGCTGGCGCACGGCTATGAGCGCGACACGGCCTATTGGGCCGGCGTCGACCTGCCCAACATGAGCGGGCGGGCGGCGCGCAGCGAAAGCGGCGGGCAGATCTGGGACCAGCCCGACCTCGCCGATGTCGACTGCTTCGTGCCGCCCGACTGGTGCGAGGAGCTGGTCTATCTCTGCGACAGCGACGAGGCGAGCAACCACACCGAGGAGAAGGTGATCCGCGGCCTGCGCCGCGCCCTGGCACTGCGTGAGGCGGCGCGGGCCGAGGGCAGGGACGTGCCGGCGCTACAGGTGAGCTATGTGCCGCCGCTGGGGGAAGGGCGAGATCTCAACGATCTCGTGCGGGTGGGGGCATGATCGAGATTCGAGAGGGCGATTGCCGGCAGTTGCTCAAGGCTATGCCCGACCGCTCGGTGCACTGCGTGGTGACCAGCCCGCCATACTTCGGGCTGCGCGACTACGGTGTTGAGGGGCAGATGGGCCTCGAGCCGACGCCGGCCGAGTTCGTCGCCGGCATGGTGGAGTTGTTCCGCGACGTGCGTCGCGTGCTGCGCGATGACGGTACGCTTTGGTTGAACCTTGGCGACAGCTACGCAAATGACGGGAAATGGGGAGGGCACACCGGCGGTAAGCACGTCAGAGCGCTGCATGCGTCGCCGATCGGCCGCAACAAGCGCTACACCGGGTTGAAGCCCAAAGACCTGATTGGAATACCTTGGCGCGTCGCTTTTGCCCTCCAGGAGGACGGGTGGTTCCTGCGACAGGATATCGTTTGGTCGAAGCCTAACCCGATGCCGGAAAGCGTGACCGACCGCTGCACCAAGGCACACGAGTACATTTTCCTGATGTCGAAGGCGCCGAGGTATTTCTTCGACGCCGCGGCCATCCAGGAGCCGGTGTCGCCTAACACCCACGCCCGGTTGGCGCAGGACGTCGAGGCCCAGCGTGGCAGCGATCGCGTTCCCGGCAAGACCAATGGCCCGATGAAGGCGGTGGCCCGCAAGGTCGCGAGCGAGGGGGAGGGGATCAAGAGCAACGCCTCATTCTACAACGCGACGGCGTTCCGGGTAGATGAGCGAAACAAACGGTCCGTCTGGACTGTCGCGACCCAGCCTTTCAAGGAAGCGCACTTTGCGACCTTCCCGCCGGCGCTGATCGAGCCCTGCATTCTGGCCGGATGCCCTGAAGGTGGCACGGTGCTCGACCCGTTCGGCGGCGCGGGCACAACGGGCCTTGTGGCCGACCGGCTGCAGCGTAACGCCATCCTCTGTGAGTTGAACCCCGAGTACGCCGAAATTGCTCGCCGCCGCATCCGTGGTGATGCCGGGCTGTTCGGTGATGTCGCATGACCGATTCCTCCGACGACGACACCCCCAGCGATCGCGTCAAGAAGGCCATGGCCGGCAAGAAGCCGGTGACCGAGGCGCCGTTCAAGGTGATCGAGGGTGGCAAGGGCAAGACCCGGAAGCCGCGCGCCAAGAAGGCCGGCACAGGGGAGCCGCCGGCGCATGAGCACGAGCCCGATGGGCCGCAGGACGGCGCCGAGCTCCCGCCCGATGGCGTCGGGCCCGAGGAGATGGAAAAGGCACGGCATTGCCGTGACCTCGACCAGAACGACCGCGACAACGGCCGCCGGCTGCTGATCTGGTTCGGCGACAACCTGGCTTACGTCACCGGCATGGGCTGGCTGACATGGCGCGAGACGCACTGGCAGCGCGACGAGGGCGAGCTGGGCGCGCGGCTACTGGCGCAGAACCTCGTCGACAAGATCAAGCTCGAGGCGATCGTGATCGAGGCCTCGCCGGCGCAGCAGCGGCTGCTCGATGCGGCGGCCGCGGCGCGGAAGAAGCCGGCGAACGGGCAGACGCCAGAGGACATCGCGCTGCAGCTGCGCGCCGGCAAAATCCTCGAGGCGCTGTCGAAGCGTCGATCGGAGCGGCGGAAATTCGCCGTTGGCTCGGGCAACTCGGGCAAGACCGAGGCGATGCTGAAGCAGGCCGCCAGCCTCAAATCGATCGAAGCGACGGCGCTCGATGCCGACCACAAGCAGTTCAACCTGCTCAACGGCACGCTGCGCTTCGTGAAGGTGGAGAACCCCGATTCCGACCCGGCGGCGCCGACCTTCCATTGGGAGGCGAAGTTTGAGGCGCATAATCGCACGGACATGCTGACCAAGCGCGCTGCCGTCGCCTATGACGCCGCGGCGACCTGCCCGGAGTTCGATCGGTTCCTGCTGACGACGCAGCCCGACCAGGTGATGCGGCTGTTCCTGCAGGTGTTCCACGCCTATGCGCTGCTGCTCGGCGGCAATGACGAGCAGCGCCTGGTGTTCCATTTCGGCACCGGGGCCAACGGCAAGTCGGCCTTCCTCGAGGCGCTCGGCCGGCTGGCCGACATGTATCGCGCCGTGGTGTCGCCCGACACAATCACCGGCGAGCAGCAGCGCGACGGCAGCAAGGCCAACAGTGACATCGCGCGGCTCCACTCGAGCCGGTTCGTCACCATCGAAGAGTTGCCGCGCGGCACGCCGCTCAAGGAAAACCTGATCAAGGCGCTGACCGGCGGCACCAGGATGGTGGCGCGGTTCCTGCAGAAGGAAATCTTCGAGTTCGACCCGGTGTTCACCGCGGTGCTCTCGGGCAACGACATGCCGAACGTTTCGGGCACCGATTACGGCATCTGGCGCCGGCTGCTGCTGGTGCACTGGGGCGTGACCATCCCCGAGGCCGAGCGGCTGCCGTTCGGCGTGCTGATGGCGAAGTTCGACGCGGAACGGGCCGGGATCCTCAACTGGCTGATATCAGGCGCGCTGCGCTACCTCAACGAAGGGTTGCAGCCGTTCATCCCCGCCTCGGTGACGGCCTTCACCGAGGACTATCGCGAGGAACGCGACCATGTCGGCGTGTTCGTCAGCAGCTGCGTGATCATGGATCCCGATCGCTCGGTGGGCGCCGGCGACATGTTCAAGGCCTATACCGACTGGTGCGAGGCCAACGGGCTGAAGCCCTGGACACAGACGGCCTTCGGCACCCGGCTGGGCGCGCTGGGCATCAAGAAGGATCGCGGCCGGCTGGTGACCTACCAGGGCGTGAAGCTGGGCGATGTGCCCACGCGCTTCGACCCCAAGACAGTGCCGCCTCGGCACGATCCGGGCTGGAGCCCCTGAGTCTCCAGCAACGCTTTTGCGTTCGCCCCCAACCCCCTCTGAGTGAAGAGAAACGGAAGTCGCAACTGTCGCCCCGCGCAAGCGCGGGCCGCAGACAGTTGCGAGAGTTAAGCGAGGGGCGGAATGCAACTGTCGCAACGGTGTTTCAAGCGATATTTCAACGGCTTAGCGCGATTGTGCGACAGTTGCGACAGTCTCGCGCGCGTATACTGCTGGAGGGGTGCGGGTGGTGCGCTTCTATCGGCGGGCGGCGATGATCGGATTTGGCGCTTATGACACGGGGGAACTGTCGCAACCCTCGCAACTATCGCAAGCCCTTGCCGCACCATCGCTTTCGCCGACCGACAACTGTCGCTCAACTATCGCTAACCCTCGCAAGAGGGAGAAGGGGTACCGGAAATGGATAAGAGGCCGACTGAAGTCGCCAGGCAGGGGATGGACATCGAGCACCTCGTCACCTGGGCCTTGCGGGAGCAGGGGCTGGGCTGGAGCGCGGCCTCGGGGCAGGACAATGGCTGGATGGTGCTCGGCACGCGCGTCGACACCTCGGGCTATGGCGCGCCGCCGCCCTCGGCCGCGTTGTGGACCGACGATGATGCGATGCTCGTGCGCCAGGCGATCGATGCGCTGCCCGCAGAGATAGGCGCCCTGGTGCTGCTCAACGGACGGACCGGGATGCGGCCCGACTGGTGCGAGGAAGGCGAGGGGCAGTGGGTGCAAGAACGCGACGGGCGAGGGCGGCCCTTGTGGGACTGGGCCGACCCGGTGAACCGGACCGGGGAGAAGCGGGCGCGCATGGTGTTCGAGGGCACGCGGCCCGAGCTGGTGCGCTTCCATCGGGCGGAATACACGGCCTGGCGCGAAGGGTTGGTGGCGCTGGTGGCGCCGCTCAACAAGGTGATGGCCTCGCACGAGGCGATCGGGCCGTTCTTTTCGGCGCGGCCTTGGGATGAGGTGAGGCCGGCGATTCTCCATGCGGTGGCCAGCTGAGACCGTCGCAATTGACAAAACGCAGCTATTTGCGGCATGTGTGATGCATCCCAATAGGGAATCAGACGCGCTGCCCCACCCGGGCGGCGCGTTTTGCTTTGGACCAAGAACGGTACCCGGGCGGTACCGTTTCCAGATGGTGCGCTCGATGGGCAGGCTAAAGACGATGAGGCCGCTGCTCAGTATCGTGCCACCTCGTCTGGGGTTCGCCCCTGGTGATGAGAGGGCGGCGGACAAGTCCCGCAACCTGATGGCGCCATGGCGCGCCTGGTACAACACCGAGCGCTGGCGCAAGCTGCGCATGCAGGTGTTCGTGCGTGATCACTTCGTCTGTCAGCGCACCGGCGCGGTGTGTGTGGGCAAGTATCCTGCCCCGAATAGCCCCGTGGCTAACCACAAGGTGCCGCACAAGGGCAACCCGGAACTGTTCTGGGACATCAACTACATCGAGACCGTGACCAAAGAGGTCCACGACAGTCTCATTCAGGCTGAGGAGCGAGCGCTGCCGCAGAGGTAGGGGGGGGCGGGAAAATCTCTGCCAGACCCACCGTTTCCCGGACCGGCGCTCCCCTCACGCGGAGATTTTTTTCTGATGGACGTGGAATTTGACCTGCTCGGCGACCCCATTCCGGAGGGGTTTGGCCGTCGTGGTCGGCCGCCGCATACGCCGACCGACGAAAAGCGCAGGATTGTCATACAGTTACTGGCGTTCGGTAAGTCGGTGGAGTTCATCTCGGCCGCTCTCAGCATCACGCCGCCCACGCTGCGAAAGAATTATTTTCGGGAGCTGCGGGCGCGTGAGGAAGCCCGGGCGCGCGTCGAGGGTCGCCTGCTTTCTTCGCTGATGGCTGAGGCTGAGGCGGGCAACGTCAGCGCGATCGATAAGTACTTCAAGCGCCTCGAGCGGCACGACATGGCGCAGCTCGCCGCGATGGCAGCCAACCGGCAGCCGAGCGATGAGGATCAGCGGAAGAAGGTCGGCAAGAAGGAAGCGCGTCGCCTGGCAGCTGGTGATGTGGCCGGCATCTATGCGCCGCGGCCGGCGCCTGGGTCGAAGCCGAACTAGATGTTCGCTGCGCCGGAGTGGTCAACAGCCTGCCCCGACTGGCAGGAACGGATCGTCGCGCGACAGTCGCTGATCCCGTTCGAGCCGCTGTTCCCGAACCAGGCGCACGATGCGCTGGCTGTGTTTAAGTCGCTGCGCATCGTCGATGCGCCGGGACAGCCGACCTTTGGCGAAGCCTGCGAGCCCTGGGTGTTCGAGTTCGTTGGCGCCATTTTCGGCGCGTACGATGCGAATGCCGGCAAGCAGCTGATCCGGGAGTTCTTCCTGCTGATCAGCAAGAAGAACTCGAAGTCGACGATCGCCGCCGGGATCATGGTCACGGCGCTGATTATCAACTGGCGTCACTATTCGGAGCTGCTGATCCTCGCCCCCACCCTCGAGGTGGCGAACAACAGCTTCAAGCCCGCCGCCGCGATGGTGCGCGCCGATCCGGTGCTGGCCGAGCTGCTTCACATTCAGGACCACCTGAAGCAGATCACGCATCGCGTCACCAACGCGACGCTGACGGTCGTGGCCGCCGAGAGCGCCACGGTCGGCGGCAAGAAGGGCGCATTCGTCCTCATCGACGAGCTGTGGCTGTTCGGCGAGCGGGCCAACGCCGAGGCGATGCTGCAGGAAGCCGTCGGCGGTCAGGTGTCCCGCGACGAAGGGTTCGTCATCTTCCTCTCGACCCAGAGCGACAAGCCGCCGGCCGGGGTGTTCAAGGCCAAGCTGGACTATGCCCGCGCGGTGCGCGACGGCCAGATCATCGATCCGTCGTTCCTCGCGGTGATCTTCGAATTCCCGGCGGCCATGGTCGCCAGCAAGGCTTACCTGAAGCCGGAACATTTCTACGTCACCAACCCCAACCTGGGCCGCTCGGTCAGCGCTGATTGGCTGTTGCGTGAGCTGACCAAGGCGCTGGCGGGCGATACCGGGAAGCAGACGTTTCTCGCTAAGCACCTAAACATTGAGATCACCCTCGGCCTCGCCGGGGATCGATGGGCCGGCGCCGACTACTGGGAAGCCGCGGTCAGTGTGGTGCGCACCCTCGAAGAGCTGATCGAGGTGTGCGAGGTCGCAGTGGTTGGCCTCGATGGTGGTGGTCTCGACGATCTGCTTGGCGCCGGCGTCATCGGGCGCCATCGCATAACCAAGGAATGGATCCTGTGGTGCCACGCCTGGGCGCAGCTAGACGTACTGGAGCGGCGCAAGGAAATTGCGCCGCGGCTGCATGACTTCGCGCGTGCCGGTGAGGTTACGATCTGCGAGCGCCCCACGCAGGACATCGAAGAAATCGCATATCTCTGCGAGCGACTGGCTGATGCTCAATTGCTGCCAGACGAGGCGGCCGTAGGGCTCGACCCTCAGGCAGTGGCCGCACTGGTCGATGAGCTTGCCGGCCGCAACATCACGGCCGAGCAGATGGTCGCAGTGTCGCAGGGTTTCCGCCTGGCCGGCGCTATCTGGGGCACTGAGCGCAAGCTGAAAGACGGCACGCTCAAACATTGCGGGCAGGCACTGATGAGCTGGTGCGTCGGCAATGCCAAGGTCGAGCAACGAGGGAATGCCGTGCTGATTACCAAGCAGGTAGCGGGTAAGGCGAAAATCGACCCGCTGATTGCCGCCTTCAATGCTGTCGCCCTGATGAGCCGCAACCCGGTGGCCGCTGCAGGCGAAGGCAGTCTTGACGACTACATCGCCTCGCTCGCGGGTGCCTCATGAACCGACTGCAGAAGATGCTCGCCGGCGTGATCCTCGGGAAGGATACGACCCGGGCGTTGTCGCTGACCGAGCCGAAGTACTGGCGCAACGACACGTTCGCCGAGAACTCGGTCTCCGATGAGGCGGACGCGAAGAGCGTACTGGGATTGTCGGCCGCCTGGGCGTGCGTGAACCTGCTCGCTGGCACCATCGCGTCGTTGCCGATGATGGTCTATCGCACCGACGCCAAGGGCGTGCGGACGGTCGCCAAGGATCACCCGCTGTATCGCGTGCTGCACGATAGCCCGAACAGCCTGCAGACGGCGCTGGACTTTTGGGAGTTCGAGCAGGCGAGCATCGAGCTGTGGGGGAACGGTTATGCCCGCAAGGTAAAGGGCGCCGGCGACATCGTGGGGCTGATCCCGGTGATGCCGAACCTGCCGCAGGTGTCGAACCTGGGCAACGGCAGGTTGCGCTACCAGTGGACCGAAAACGGGAAGGAGTTCGACCTCACCAGCGACGATATGCTGCATATCCGCGGGTTTGGCGGCAACCCGCTGGGCGGAATGTCGACGCTGGCCTTCGGCGCCCGCACCTTCAACCTGGCGACGGCCATCAACAAGGCGGCGAGCGCCACGTTCAGGAACGGCGTTCGCCCGTCAGGCGTCCTGACTTTCGAGAAGTTCCTCTCGTCTGAGCAGCGGTCGATCATCGAGGAAAAGCTTGTGGAGAAGTTCCTCGGCGCCATGAACAGCGGGCGACCGCTTGTCCTCGAGGGTGGCACGACCTGGCAGCAGCTCAGCATCAGCCCCGAAGATGCGCAGATGCTGGAATCGCGCGGCTTTAGCGTCGAGGAAATCTGCCGCTTCTTCGGTGTGCCTCCCTTCATGATCGGGCACTCGGAAAAGTCCACCAGCTGGGGCACCGGCATCAAGGAACAGACGCTCGGCTTCCAGAAATTCGCCCTTCGGCGCCGCGCCAAGCGGATCGAGCAGTCGATCGAGAAGCAGCTCCTCTCGGCGGAGGACCGCGCCAACGGCATCGTCGTCGAGATCTCGATGGAAGGGCTGCTGCGCGGTGCCAGCGATGAGCGGTCGACCTTCTATCAGTCGGCGCTTCAGAACGGGTGGATGACCATCAACGAAGTCCGCCAGCTCGAGAACCTGCCGCCGGTTGCCGGTGGTGACGTGCCGCGCATGCAGTCGCAGAACCTGCCGATCACCCAGACCCCGGAGCCGAAGGCGCTCCTGGCCACGACGACGGAGTAGCACCATGCAGCCCATCCGGACCAAGCGAGCCGAGGTAGCCCACGCCACGAAGGACTTTGCCCTGCAGATCAAAGGCGAGGTTGGCGACGATGGCACCTTCGAGGGATACGGCTCGATCTTTGGCAACATCGACAGTTACGGCGAAAAGGTTGTCGCCGGCGCGTTCGGTGAAAGCCTGGCCCGCCACAAACGCGAGGGCACCAAGCCGCTGCTGCTGTGGCAGCACGACAGCTGGTCGCCGATCGGCGTATGGGACGACCTCGCAGAGGACGGCAAGGGCCTGTGGGGGAAGGGCCGGTTGCTGCCCGGAGTGAAGGCCGCCGACGAGGCGCTGATCCTGCTCAAGGCAGGCGCGGTGCAGGGCCTGTCGATCGGCTACCGCGAAGTCGAGACCGAGCCCGACGGGAACGTACGCCTGCTCAAGAAGCTCGACCTGCTCGAGATCAGCATCGTCTCATTCCCGGCCAACCGCCGGGCTCGTGTTGAGACGGTGAAATCCATTCTGGACGCCGGGAAGCTCCCGACGGTCCGTGAGTTCGAAGAATTCCTGCGGGATGCAGGGTTCTCGAAAGCCTTGGCAACAGCAATTGCCGCCAAGGCGACGCCGCACCTTCGGGGGGAGCCCGGCGGTGAGGCGGATGTCCGCGCCTTCCTCGAGAAGCTGCGCGGGTAACCCTGCATACCCACACATCATTGGAGACGAACCATGGCTCGCATCACGCGATTCATTGGCCTCGCCGCGCTCGCCACTGTGGCGTTCCCGGCCATGAACTACCTCGGCGCCCCGCGCGTCGCGTTCGACAAGCCCGACGGTGGCGGCTCTGGCCAGACCGTCGAGCAGCTGGCCGCCGAGATCCAGTCGAAGTTCGACAAGCAGTTCGGCGAGATCAAGGGCATCGCCACCGACGCGCTCGGCAAAGTGAAAGCCGGCGAGACGCTGACCCAGGAGACCAAGGAGAAGGCCGACGAGGCGCTCCTGAAGCTCAACGATCTCAACAAGATCAAGGAACAGGTCGCCGAGCTGATGCAGAAGCTGGCGGAAGGCGACCAGGGCGCCGGCGAAAAGGCCAAATCCCTCGGTGAAATCTTCACCAGCGACGAAAAGGTCAAGTCCTGGCTGTCGGGCGACCCGAGCTCCGGCAAGATCGATGCCCGCGTCAAGGCCACCCTCACGTCCCTGACAACCGACGCCGCCGGCTCGGTTGGCGACGCCATCGACAATACCCGTCTGCCCGGCATCCTGCCGTTGGCGCAGCGCCGGCTCTATGTCCGCGACCTCATCTCGCCCGGTCGCATGGATGGGGCATCGCTCGAGTATGTGAAGGAAACCGGCTTCACCAACAGTGCCGCGCCCGTGGCTGAAGGTGCGGCCAAGCCGGAATCTGACATCAAGCTCGATCTGGTCACCACCTCGGCCAAGGTTATCGCGCACTGGATGAAGGCTTCGAAGCAGGTGCTGAGCGATATCAGCCAGCTTCGTTCGATCGTCGATCAGCGCCTTGTCTACGGCCTGAAGTACGTCGAAGAAACCGAACTGTTGAAGGGTGACGGCACCGGCCAGCACCTGCTCGGCATCATCCCGCAGGCGACTGCCTATTCGGCGCCGATCTCGCTGGCTGACCTCAACATCATCGACGTTCTGCGTCTGGCGATGCTGCAGGCTGTGTTGGCGGAATACCCGGCCACGGGTCACGTGCTGAACCCGATCGACTGGACCAGCATCGAGACACTGAAGGACGGCGAAGGGCGCTATATCATCGGCAACCCGCAGGGCACCACCTCGCCGACCCTCTGGGGTCTGCCGGTGGTCGCCACGCAGGCGATGACGGTGCGCAAATTCCTCACCGGCGCCTTCAAGCTCGGCGCCCAGGTCTTCGACCGTTGGGATGCGCGCGTCGAGGCCGGCTTCGTCAACGACGACTTCACCAAGAACCTGGTGACGATCCTCGGCGAAGAGCGCCTCGCTCTCGCGGTCTACCGTCCCGAAGCCTTCATCTACGGCGATTTCGACACCGCCCTGGCTTCGTAACCGGTCGGCTGATGCTGAGCGGGCGGCTTCGGCCGCCCGCTTTCATGAGCTGAAAGGAGACCGCCATGGCCAAGCTCATGAACTACCGGGTCATCCGCGAACACGGCGAATTCGCCGAAGGCGCCACGCGGACTGCCGCCCCCAACGACGTCGCGCACCTCGTGCCCAAATCGCTCGAGCTGATCGGCCCGGCCGAGGATCAGGCCGACGAGAAGGCCGACGCAGAACCCGACAAAAAAATAAGGCCCTCATCGCCAGCCCGGCGAACAAGGCCGCCAGCCGGCGGGGATCGAAGGGCAAGTAGCCCTCCGACCCGCCACAACCGGCGCGCTGCGCCAGAAAGGTAGTCGCCATGAAGCGCTACAAAGTCCAGGCGGACGTGGCCGCCGATGGTTCCCTGACCACCTATTCCCCGCGCCTGTCTGGCCTGCTCTATGCGGTGCATTATGTGCCCGACGGCACCACGCCGTACGACAACACCGTCGACATGACGATCACCGACGAGGCGACCGGGCAGTCCCTGGTAACCCGCACGAACGTCTCTGCGGCTTTCGTGGCTAACCCGCGGGTTGCGACCTCCGACGCCGCCGGCACCGCTGCGCTCTACGCGGCTGGGGGCTCGTCAGTGCTGGACCGCATCGCGCTGGCCAACACGCGCATCAAGATCGTGCTGGCGCAGGGCGGCACGTCGAAGAAGGGCGCTTTCCACTTCCTGGTGGACTGATCCCCAATGCGCATCACGGTCACCACCCAGCCCGAACCGCTCGTCACGCTCGAGGAGGCGAAAGTCGCCTTGGGCGAGTCCGGCAGCGATCGAGATCAGCTCATCGAGACGCTGATCCTGGCCGCACAGTCGGAACTCGACGGGCCGAAGGGCTGGGTGGGGATTTCCGTCGCCCGGCAGACGGTCGAGGTTCACTTCGACCGCTTCTGCAACAGCATGAAGCTGCCAGCCGGGCCGGTGATCGCGCCGGTCACCGTCGCCTATCTCGATGACGATGGCGCCGAGCAGCCGCTCAGCGACACGATCTACACGCTGCTCAGCGATGATCGGCTCGTGCTCACGCCAGAAGAGCGCTGGCCCAGCACCTATTCCCGGGCCGAGGCCGTGACCGTCGAGTATGAGGTCGGCATCGAGGACGCGAACGATCCGCGCATCGCGCTGATGAAGACGGCGATCATCCTGCACGTGCGGTTGACCCTCGACCACGAGGATCCGGAGAAGCGCCGCGAAACCATCAACTGGCTAGTCTCGCCGCTGAAGGCTTGGTCGGTCTGATGAAGCCCGAACGCCTCGACCGCAAGATCACCCTGCAGCGGTTCACTTGGACGCAGGACGAATACGGCGCGCCGGTGCAGGCGTGGGTCGACCTCGCCACCGTGTGGGCGAACTACAAGCCCGTGTCAGACGCCGAGAAGGTGTCAGCCGGCGAGGTGGGGGCAACTCTCTCTGCCCGGTTCACGATCCGGTACGATTCCGCGTGGGCGGACGTCTCTGCTCTCGACCGCGTCTTGTTCGAGGGGCGCACGTTTGACGTGTTCGGCGCCAAGGAAGTCGACGGCCGTCGGCAGTTCATAGAGATCACGGCCGCCGCGCGCAGCGAGACATCGCAGTGAAGACCACCGTCCGCGTTGAGGGCCTGAGCGAGCTTGACGCCGCGCTCGGTGACCTCGCCGAAGAGTACGGGAAGGCAGCTGGCAAGGCAGTTCTTCGCCGCGTCGCCGACAAGGCACTGCAGCCGATGGCCGAGGCGGCCCGACAAATGGCGCCCGATGATCCGGCGACCAGCGGCAACGACCTCAAGGCTTCGATCACCGTCGGCGGGAAGCTCACCAAGCGGCAGGCGGCGCTCGCCCGGAAGGATCAGGATAAGGCGACGGTGACCCGATACATGGGCACCGCCGACCCAGCCGGCGTACCTCAGGAGTTCGGCACCGTGAACCACGGGCCGCAACCGTTCATGCGGCCGGCGTGGGACGCCGAAAAGGACGGCGCGCTGAAGATCGTCGCCGACGAGCTCGGGCCAGAGATTGAGAAGACGGCCGCACGCATCGCGAAACGGCGCGCGGCCAAAGCGGCAAAGGGAAGATGATGTTCCACACGGCGAGCCAGAGCAAAATTCCCGACGGGCCAGTGATCGGCACGCTCACCTGCAAGATGATCGATGGCACCCTGTGGCTGTTCGATGAGAACGGTCGCCGCTTGGACATGGTGCGATCGATCCAACTCAACCAATCGGCGGACGATATCACGACAGCAACGGTGGTGCTGCTGATCGACATGGATCGTGGGTGATGGAATCCGACTTCTTCGCCATCCTCACCAGCCACGCCCCTCTCACAGCGCTGATCCCGGCGACCCGCATCACGCCTGTCCAGTACACCCAGGCGACCGGCAACCCCTGCCTTCGATATACGAAGATCGACGGCATCACCGGGCTCCACATGCAGGGCAGCGACGGGCTATCGAGCACGCTGATGCAGATCGACGTCCGAGGCCTCAGCTTCGGCTCGGTGCTGGCGGTCCGGAATGTGCTCGTCGGCTCGCACGGGGAGGGTGGTCTGCTCCACCCCTATCGCGGCGTCAAGGGCGCGACCCAGTTCCAGCTCATCCAGCTTCGCAGTGACCGCGGCGTCCAGTTCGAGAAGCCCGGCAGCGTTGAGTACTACACCACCTCGCTCGATTTCGACGTCTGGTCGAAGGCGGCGTGATCCACCCCACAGCATCGGAGACCACCCATGACCGACGTCACGATCGGCTATAACAGCACGTATGAGATCTACAGCGGCGGCAACTTCGTGGCCGTCGGCGAGGTCACAGTCATCACCCCCGGCGAGGCAACGACCGATCGCGTCGAAGCCACGCATATGCAGTCGCCCGGCCGGCGCCGCGAATACATCGCCGGCATGATCGACAGCGGCGAGGCCTCGTTCGAGATCAACTGGGTGCCAGGCAATTCGACCGACACGCTGATCCGCGGACTGCTCAGCTCCGGCGCCGTGGTCGAGCACCGCATCACGTTCCCCAATGGCGTGACAGTCACCTACGACGCGGCGATCACCGGCTTCACTAAGGCCCTGCCCATCGACGACCGCATGACCGCTACCATCACCGTGGCCGTGTCGGGCGAGGAGACCTGGGGCTCGGCCGCCGCACCGGTGAACTCGGTGCTCCCGGCAATCTCGGGCATCGCCCAGGTTGGGCAGGTCATGACGGCTTGGACCGGTGTCTGGTCCGGCGCTCCGACCTTCACCTACCAGTGGAAGAACGAGGGCGTGAACATCGGCGGCGCCACCTCTTCCACCTACACCCCTGTCGTCGGCGACATAGGCGACAACATCACCGTGACCGTGACCGCGACGAACTCGGCTGGCAGCGCCTCGGCGACCAGCATCGAGACCGCCGCCGTCATCGCCGCGTAAGGGGCAGCCCATGGCGAACAGGGAACGTGGCGAAGTAGACCTCGTCGTCGGCGGGGAGACTTACACGCTGCGCATGAGCCTCAACGCGGTGGCGGAGATCGAGGGGCTGCTCGACAAGGGCATCAACGAGATCGCCGCCATGGTGCGGGACCCGACCGACTTCCGGATCAGCACTTGGCGCGTGTTGCTGTGGGGCGCGCTTCGTGAGTTCCACAAGGTCTCGCTCGAGGAAGCCGGCGAGATCATGGGGCGCGCCGGAGTCGACGTCGTGGTCGATGTCGTCGGGGAAGCAATGCAGGCGGCGTTCCCTGAGGCGAAGGCCGGCGCCGAAAACCCTCAGAAGGCCAGCCGAAAGGTTGGCTGAGCCTCCTCCGCCACTGGATGGAGGAGACGGGCGGCAAGCGGCCCGACTTCTGGTCCAGCACCCTCAGGGAAATCGCGCTCGATCTTGAAGTAGCGGAGGCCCGCCAGCTTCGCGATGAGCGCACCCGACGGTGGCACACCTGGCACACCGCGGCCCTGCCGAAAGGCAAGAAGTTCCCCAGTTTCAAGGACTTCATGCCTGCCGAGCAACCTGCGCCGCAGTCGCCCGGCCGGCGGCAGCAGCAGACACCCGAACAGCAGATGGCAATCGCAAAGCAGTGGTTGGCGGGGCGCAAGCGCCGCTGATGACGCCTTGCCGACAACCTGGTGAACCATGGCAGGCAACTCTGTAATCGGTGCGCTGCGGGTCAACCTCGGCATCGACAGCGCCGAGTTTACCGCGGGACTGAAGAAGGCACAGAGCGGCCTCGCCGGCTTCGGCAAGACCGCCGCTGTCGGGTTTGCCGCGGCAGCAACGGCGGCAGTTGCCGCCGGCACGGCTCTCGCCTTCGCCGGTAAGAGCGCGATCGACGCGGCCGACAACCTCAGCAAGGCCGCGCAGAAGGCCGGCGTCACAACCGAGGCGTTGTCGCGGCTCAAGTATGCTGCCGACTTCTCCGACGTCTCGCTGGAGACGCTTTCCGGCGGACTGCAGAAGCTGTCGAAAAATATGGCCGACGTCGCCAGCGGCAAGGGAGGCTCGGCTGCCACGGCGCTCTCGGCGCTGGGCATCAGCGTGCAGGATGCTTCCGGCGTGCTGCGCAACTCGGATGTCGTGTTCGCAGATATTGCCGACAAGTTCTCCCGCCTCGAGGATGGCAGCACCAAGACCGCGCTCGCCATCCAGTTGTTCGGGCGTTCCGGCGCCGACCTCATTCCGCTGCTCAACAGTGGCCGCGACGGCCTTCGTCAGATGGCCGACGAATCCGACCGTCTCGGTCTCACGATCAGCACTAGCACCGGTCGGGCCGCCGAGCAGTTCAATGACACTCTGACGAAGGTCGGAAAGATCCTCGACGGCGTGGCAATGAAGGTTGCGGAGGCCGCGCTCCCATCGCTGCAGGCACTGGCCGATATTCTTGCCTCGCCCAAGTTTGCCCAGGGCGCGCAGAGCCTGGGCGTCGCCGTGATCGATGTGCTGGTCAAGATTGCCGAAGGCGCAGCCAACGCCGCCAACAACATCCGAATGATCGCCGACGCCCTCGGGTCTGTATCCCAGATGAGCTCGGATGGGTTGAGCGGTCGGCTGCGGGAAATCGGGCTCGCGAAACGGGACCTCGACAACCTGATCGTCACCACCCAGTCCAAGCTGGACCGTGGCGACGATCTGTTCGGAATCAACCGCGGCGCGCTTGAGGCGCAGATCACGAAGGCCAAGGACGATATCACTGCGCTGATCGGCCAGGAGCAAGAGATCCTTGCGATCCTCAAGCAGCGAGAAGACCGGCAGGCGGTAGCCGGCGGCGTCGCGGCGGTTGGTGGCGTGGGCGCCCCGGCGGCCCTCAACATGCCCACCTTCAACAACGAGGCGGCCAGCCAGGCGCTAGCCCAGCGGCTCGAAACCCTGCGTCAGTCGCTGATGAGCGAAGAGCAGGCGGAGATCGACAGCCACGCCAAGCGGCTGGCGGAAATCCAGAAGTTCTACGCCGACGGCGCGATCTCGAAGCAGGAGCAGGATTCGCTGATCGAGGCGGCGCAGCAGCAGCACGCCGATCGCATGACGGAGATTGCCAAGAAGCAGGTCGAAGAGGAAACCCGCCTTCGCGAGCAGCTGGTTGGCAACGTCGCCGGCATCTTCGGGTCGCTGTCGACGATCGCGGAATCGTTCGGCGAGAAGGGCCTTGCGGCTGCGAAGGCGTTCGGCGTGGCCGAGGCAATCGTCAACACCGCGCAGGGTATCACCAAGGCACTGGCGCAGGGTGGCATCTTCGGTTTCGTCGGAGCAGCAGCAGTGGCTGCCGCTGGCGCAGCGCAGATCAGCACCATCTTGAGCGCCACCAAGGGCAGCACATCCAAGCCATCGGTCAAGGGCAGCAGCGGCGCGTCCACCTCGGCGCCGGCGGTGAACAACCCGGTGACGAGCGACACGGGCACCACCGTCAACCTCACCCTGCAGGGCGGCGGGCGCTACAGCCGCAACGAGCTCGAGGCGCTGTTCCGTGACATGAACGACGCCATGGGCGACGGCCTGAAGCTCAACGTGGTGGGTGCCTGATGGGTATCGTCGTTTCCGGCGCCTTCGCCCTCTCGCAGCTCACCGCCGAGAACGCGGACTATCCGATCGCGGGGTACGACAATCTCGCCACCGTCGACACGCTGACAACGAGCGAGGAGGACGCGAGCTTCCCGGCGACCAACCTCGCCAACCCTGCCTCCAACCTGGTGTGGAAGTCCGACAGCACGGCCGACCAGTACGTGACGGTGCTGTTCGGGGCCGAGGTCGAGGTCGATTACATCGCGGTGGCCCGCCACAATTTCGGATCCGGGCAGGTTCAGGTGACGGTCCAGGGGCTGCCGTTCGGCGGCAATCCGGCCGTTGACGGCGATTGGGATGATCTGGTCGAGGCGAACCTGCTCGCCAATGACTGGCCGGCGCTGTGGCGCTTCGTGCCCACCAACCTGATCGGGGTTCGGCTGAAGCTGGAACCCGGTTCGGTCGAGCCGCAGGCGGCGGTGCTCTATGTCGGCAAGCTGCTTGTGTTCGAGCGCGGGGTGCAGCCCGGCCACACCCCGATCCCGTATGGACGCCGGCGTGACGTCGTCAGCCCGCGTAGCCAGTCGGGGGAATACTTGGGGCGCGTCATCTCCGGCGGCGGGCTCGGCAGCTCGGTGACGATCAGCAAGCTGTCGGCGGAGTGGTATCGCTCGACCCTCGATCCGTTCTTCGAGGTTGTCGCTGATGGGCCGTTCTTCTGGGCTTGGAGCCCGGAGCGGTACCCGTCCGAAGTCGGCTACGTCTGGCTGACCAATGATCCAGTGCCGGTGCCAGACATGCCCGGCTACATCGACATCACGATGCAGATGGAAGGGCTTCTACTGTGAGCGAGCCCAACTACGAGCTGACCTATGTCGAGATCGATGTCGACTATTGCTCGCTGACCTACGGTGTTGCGCCGTGCACGGCGTCGATCCCCGGCACCGGCACGGCCAAGTGCTTTAACACGCGCGCGTCGTGTCAGGACCTGGGCAACTTCACCAACATCCCGGTGACGCTCCGCTTCGCCGTGGCGTCGTCTTTCCGTCCGCTCGATATCGAGGTCGAGGCCGCGAACATCGAGAGCGTCAGCTACTCGCCGACGATCATTTCGCTGGGAGAGAACCTGGGCCAGCGCTCGTCGCTGACCGTGACGTTCAAGGATCAACGGCATAGCGACACCGGCCCCGCCGGGGACAAGTATCTCGCCGATCGCGACTACAATCCCTACGAGCAGGGGACCTACTGGGGCAAGTTCCGCACTCGGCAGCAGTTCTTACGCGGCCGTCCGCTGCGGCTGATCCAAGGGACGGTGGGGCAGACCCTCGCCGAGATGGACACTCGGCACTTCATAGTCGAGAGCTTCGATGGTCCCGGCCTCGACGGCATGTTCACCATCACCGCCAAGGACGTGCTGAAGCTCGCCGATGCCGATCGCGCGCAGGCGCCGTTGTTGTCGCAAGGCTCGCTGACTGCCGACATCAACAGCGCGGTGACGGCTGCCGTTCTGGCTCCGGTTGGCATCGGCAACAGTTCCTACCCAGCCTCGGGCTATCTCAATATCGGCGGCAAGGAGATCGTGGCTTTCACCCGGTCGGGCGACAACCTGACGATCACCCGAGCGCAGTTCGGCACGGAGGCCACGGACCACAAGGCGGGCGACCGCTGCCAGGTGTGCCTGATCTACGATGCCGAAGACCCGGCCGACGTCATCGCCGATCTCTTCGAAAACTATGCCTCGATCCCGTCGAGCGCGATTCCGCTGGCGAGTTGGCAGGCGGAGACGGCGGCCTATTATCGGCGGCTGGTGTCCGCGTGCATCGCCGAACCGACATCGGTCAACAAGCTGGTGTCCGAGCTCATCGTGCAGTGTGGCCTCGCGATCTGGCCCGATGACGTTGAGAACATCATCCGCTTGCAGGTGCTGCGCAACATCGCCACGGACGCCGAGCGGTTCGACGACAGCAACATCGTGGCGCAGTCGCTGCGGGTGCGAGAGCAGCCCGAGAAGCGCATCTCACAGGTCTGGACGTTCTTCGGGCTCAAGACGCCGCTGCTGCCGCTTGACGATACCTCGAGCTATCGGTCCAGCGCGCGGCTCGTGGACCTAGACGCCGAAGAGAACTACGGCCAACCCGCCATCAGAAAAATCTTCAGCCGGTGGATACCCGCCGGCGGGCTAACCATCGCGCAGCGCACCAACCAGATCCAGTTGGGTCGCTATGTCAAAGCGCCCCGCGCCTTCAGCTACAGCCTGTTCCGGCGCGGCGCCGATACGCCGGAGCTCGGGGAGGGTTGCCGAGTTCTCGGGCTGCCTATGCAGGACCTGACTGGGGCCTATGAGAACGTCCCTGCGCAGATCACCCGGCTCAACCCCGGCGTGGGCCTCTGGGAGGTCGAGGCCACCGAGGTGCTGTTCAATAGCGCCTATGACGAGGGCGACGGCACGCCCACGGTGATCTTCGATGCCAACGAGTTGAACGTCGATCTGCTGACCCGGTTCGAGGACTTGTTCCCGCCGGCGGAGCACGGCGACACGGTCGACTTCTATGTCAACGAGGGAGTGATTATCGGGTCAAGTTCGACTGGTGCCACCGCGATGACGGTGGGCAACTGGCCGACGCAGGCAGTGACAGGCAACCGCACGAGCGGGTCGCCGATCGTCTCCGGGCTCAGCGTCGACACGGCGACATGGGCTGCGGTCGGGCAGCGGGTGTTCGGAACCGGCATCCCGGCCGGGGCCAAGATCCTCACCGTCGACAGCTCAAGCCAGATCACGCTTGACGCGAACGCTTCGTCGGGTGCCGGCACCAGCACGGCGCTGACGGTGCACACAGTGATCATCAACCTCTACCTTCGAGGTCGAATTCAGGGGAAGGGCGGCAACGGCGGGCAGGGTGGGACAGCGTTCAATACCACGGCCGGCGACGGTAGCCCGGGGCAGGCAGGCGGCCTCGCGTTGTATTCTCGCTATGGGGTCAACCTGTTTCTCGACGTGGGCGATGCCGAGGTTTTCGGCGGCGGCGGTGGTGGCGGTGGCGCCTCGGTATGGTTCTACTCGCTGGGAGACGGCGGTGGTGGCGGAGCCGGCAGCGTTCCGGGCTCGGGCGGCGCCATCGGCGGCACTGCTGTCGGAGAGCAACCGGGCGCGCCAGGTACAACGGAAGCTGGCGGCTCCGGCGGTCACAATACGGGTTACGGCGGCAGCAACCCCCATGGTGGGAATGGGGGCGGTCCGGGGATCGCCGGCGCATCAGGCACGACTTTCGGTAGCGGCTATGACGGCGGCGCCGGAGGTGCGGCTGGCGGCGCAATCGACGGCGTGAGCTACTTGGTCAAGACCGGTGTCGGCGATATCCGCGGAACACAGGTCAACTGAGATGCATCTAGTCATCGTTTCCCCGCCCCGCGCGGGGGCGCACATGCTGCGATCGATGCTGCGGGCAGAGCCGTTGGTTGACGATATCGGCGCCTTCATCTTTCCCGATGATGGGCAGGTCGTCGATCCGCCGCCGACTTCTCGCACTGGGGATGTGCGCGCGGTCTATGAGCGTGAGCTGGCAGCGAGGCCCGGCCGGTTGCTGCTGTCGCACGTCAAGCTGATGCACGGGCACTTCGATGCGATCCGCGCGGCGGCGGACACCGGTGGGCTGTTCGTGATGCTCACACGGTGCGATCGGCTGGCACAGGCGTGCTCGCTGATCCTCGCGATGCAGCACGGGGCGTTTATCAAGCCCGCGCCCCAAGGTGCGACAATCGCGCCAGACCCAGCACATGTGCGCTCCTTGATCGACCGGATCGCTCGTATCGAAGAGACGGGCCGGCGTTACCTCGAAGGCCTTCCGTTCGTAGACCTCGCCTACGAGGACTTGCTGCCGGAACGCGTGGCCGCCTCGGTGCTCGAACTCACGGGCATGAAACTCACCGTCGCCGAACCCACCACCCGCAAGAGCGCGCCCCGGCTCGCCGATTTTGTGACCAATCTCTCGGAGCATTTCTGATGGCACTCGCGCACGTCGAGTTCGATGCTACTGACGAGTCCGGCAACCTGCTCAGTAATGTGCAGGCGCGCGTGGAGCTCGAAGGCGGCGGCTTGGTCTCGATCTACTCGGACCGGGCAGGCTCGACGCCTTACAGCAACCCGCAGACCTTCGCCGACGGCAAGATCAGCTTCTATGTCGCCGGCGGGGTGTACAAGATCACGCTGACCGCAGGGGCGTTCAGCCGGGTCTTGCGCTACAAAGCGAGCGGGTTGCTGCAGGAAAAGGATGCCATATCGGCGGCGGCTGTGTCGTTCACGCCGGCGGCGGGGATTGGGGCAACAAACGTGCAGGCCGCGATTGAGGAGCTTGCTGAGGGATGGGAGGTGATTGGCAAAGACTCTGTCTTGGCCACTGCATCCTGGGTGAAGACTGGCCTATCGGCCTTCAAGAATCTTCGTCTCACCATGTCGTGGCAGCCAGCAACCGACGGCGCCATACTGTTTTTGCGCACGTCAACCAATGGCGGCACCAGCTACGACAGCGGGGCATCGGACTACACCACTCAGTTCGTGCAGGCGTACGATGCAACGGTTACCAGCGGCCGCGCCAACCAGGCCGAAATGCGTGTGTTGGCCGGTACAGGCAACGCCTCTGGCGAACTGGCGTCGACCGTGGTGACACTCTTCGATTTCAACAAGGCCCGAACATGCACTGCTGTGTCTTTGACCGCGATCATCGACGGCAGCACACTTCTCTATAAGTCGGACCGTGCGTTCAGCCGAAATAGCCAGGTGGCAAGAGATGCCATCCAACTGGTCCCCTCAGCGGGCAACATCGGCTTTCTTGAAGTGCTTCTGGAAGGAATACGCGGATGAAGAAGTTCGTGTCTGGCCTAGGGGAGGTCGAGATGACGGCCGACGAGGAGGCCGCTTACATCGCACAACAGGCAATTGATGAGGCCGGCTCCGTAACGGCCTCAGATATCGAGGCTGAAAGAACGAGACGCCTGAGCGCCGGATTCGACTTCGATTTCGGTGACGATCGTGGCGTGCACCATATCGGCACCTCGGCTGCCGACATGGTCGGGTGGCAGGAAGTCACGATGCTCGCCAATGCCTATCTAGCAATGGAAGGTGGCGAGCGCCGGATTTCCATTGCTACGGACTCCGGCGCAGCGGTCGTAACTCCCCTGGAATGGCAGAGCATTCTCATCGCTGCCGCAGCCTTCAGGCAACCCATCTGGATTGCAAGCTTTGCCCTTGCTTCGCTCGACCCCATCCCCAACGACTTCAAGGAAGATAAGTACTGGGAGGTCTAGCGCTCGTCGCGTTGCTGTGCGATCCATCTCTGGATGCTCGGTGTCCTTCGCTTCACTTTGGCCATAGCGGTCGTGATCTATCACCTGAACCCAGCCTTCGCCGCGTTCTCCGGTGGCCTAGCGGTGTTTGGGTTCTACACTGTGTCCGGCTTTCTGGTCGCCCGGATCCTTGACGAGACCTATCAAGGACGCCCAATCGACTACCTCATCAACCGGGCACTGCGAATATATCCGGCCTACTGGGTCGTTGCCGTTGCCGGCGCGGTCCTAGCCTCGTCGGAAGGCTCACACCTGAACCCCGCTATTGCGTTACCAGGATCGGTTGCGGAGACCGTTCCTCAGTTCACGATCTTCGGCCTGCTACAGGTGCAAGGAGGGCCTATCGCAATTCGGCTTGTGCCTCCGGCGTGGTCGCTCAACATGGAGATCGTTTGGTACTTGGTGATGATCATGGCAGTGCGTCACCTTCGCACTTGGCTGATGGTCGGGCTGGCGGTCGCGGTGTGGACTACGATCACTAACGATGCGTTCGTTGCCTACAATACCTTCATCGGACCAACGTTTTGCTTCGCGCTCGGCGCTGCCGGCCATCACTATCGAGACAAGCTCCCGGCAGTTCCGTCTTGGCTGGCTTGGCCATTGCTTGCCGGGCTCATGGCTGTCAGCAGCTACTTTGTGAACCAGGTCTGGATACTGTTCCTAGCGAGCGGCTTCACGTTCCTCGTCATACTTACGCCTCGATCGAGAGGCGCTGCATCGCTCTCCATTGACAGATGGGCGGGGGCGCTCGCCTATCCGATCTTCTTGTGTCATTGGCATGTGGCCACCCTCACAGGCATGGAGCGGGGATGGCCACTATTCCTCACAAGCCTGCCCCTAATTCTCGGCGCCTCACTCCTCCTAGTTATGTTGGTGGAGCGGCCGGTGGAGCAGCATTTGAGGCGCCGTATTCGGGAGCGGCAAGCGTCGGCGCTCGCGGCCTGATCAACTGTCCCCTAGACCTTCGCCTCAATCTCGTCGAAGTCGCTGAACACCGCCGTCGTGGCCCGGTGGGACGGATCGATCGGCCTAGAGTACCCCAGGTCAGCCGACGGGCGATTCTGGGCCGGCGAGCGTAGCGGCTTCTTCCCCGTGAAGCCGACAGACCCCCGGCGTGCGGGGGAGCACCAGGGCTGCCTCATCCTCGGACGGGTCATCACTCGGGAATAGTCCGGCCCCATCACCGAACCTCCAAGGGTCATCCGCTGGGTGACCCTTTTTGTCATCCATCACCGGAGACCACCCATGAACCCCAACGTGCCCCGCGGCGCGGCGATCCTGCTCGACTTCATCTACCGCACCGAGACCGGCAAGGCCCCGCCCGACTGCTACGAGGTGATCTTCGGCCACAACCAGAGCGAGCTGCCCAAGCCGCTGACTGCGATGACGCTCGACGAGGTCGAGGCGGCACAGCCGGGCTGGACCAAGCGCTTCGGCTCCTCGGCCGCCGGCGCCGCGCAGTTCATGCGCAACACGCTCGATGCGCCCAAGACGCTGCGCGATATCGAGGGCGAGATCGGGCTGAGTGGCGCAGAGCTGTTCGATGCCGACCTGCAGGACGCCATGGCGTTCCACCTGCTGAAGCGCCGCGGCTTCTACGAATTCATCATCGGTCGCCTCAGCCCGACCGCATTCGGCAACCGGCTGGCGATGGAATGGGCATCGTTCCCCGTGCTGAGCGACATCAAGGGGGCGCACCGGCGGGTGAAGCGCGGGCAGACCTACTATGCCGGCGACGGCCGCAACAAGGTGCTGGTGAAGCCCGAGGCAGTCGAGGCGGTGCTGGCTGAGGCGCTGGCCACCCGGGCCACGGATCCTCCGCCGGCGGAGTTCCCGCGGAAGGGGGCACGGGCCGACGAGGTGGTCGCCCAGGTGCAGCGCCGGCTGCGCGAACTCGGCTATTCCGAGGTCGGCAATGTCGATGGCGATTTCGGCACGTTGACCGAGAAAGCCATCCTGATCTTCCGTCATGACGCCGGGCTGCCGCTGAGTGGGGCGATCGACCAGCCGTTACTGGTGGCGCTAGCCAAGGCACAGCCGCGCGAGATGCCGGCCGGCCGGGCCGAGGCCACCCCGAAGGAGGTTCGCGAGGTGGCGCCTGAGGCCAAGGCCAACTGGTTCTCGAAGGTGGCAGGCTTCTTCGGCGCCATCACCGGCGCCTTAGTCGCCTTCGTCAACTGGATGATCGGAAGCATCGGCGAGATTCGCGACTTCGTGCAGCCGGGGCTCGACCTGCTCGCCGGCGTGCCGGTGTGGGTCTACGCCCTGGTCTTCGCCGCCGGTGCCCTGTGGCTCTACCTCAACGGTCGGAAGGGCGAGCAGGCCTCGATCGAGGCTGTGCAGGAAGGGGCGCGGCGATGAGCTGCGCACTCCTCGATATCGCCTGCCACGTCCGGGGCGCCGCCTGGGAGTGGTGGGCCGAGATCGGCTGGCTCAATAAGCTGCTGATCGTCGGCGGGCTGCTGCTGATCGCGCTCGCGGCAACGCGCTCGCTGCTCTGGCTGCTGCACAAGCTCGGCGGCTGGCCGGCCGTCGCCGGCGCCATCGCGGTGATCGTCGGCCTGGTGCTGGCCATCCTGCCGCGCAAGCCGAAGGGCAGGGCGGCCGACGACTTCACCGGCGGCGAGGTGGCGGGGCGCGACGCCGCCGGCCCGTTCAAGTTCGGCCGCAAGCGCCGTCAGAAGCCGCGACCGACGATCCGCGACTGGTTCCCGAGGAGAAAAGCGCAATGACCGGTGCCGTTACCTATGAGCAGATCTTCGCACTGTTCGGCGTGCTGGTCGTCGCGGGAGGCGCCGTCGCCGGCGCGGTCGGGTTCCTGTGGCGGGTCGTTTCGCTGCTGAAGAAGCGCTACGACCTCGACCGCGAGGAACTCGAGGGCATGGTGAAGGCCAGCGAGCGCGAGCTGCAGGATTACAAGCAGCACGTCGCCGAGACATATGCCAGCAAGGAAGGGGTGAGCGTCCAGATCGGCCGGCTGGAAACTGCAGTGAACGGCATCGCCACCAAGGTCGAGGACTCGAGCCACCGGATTACCGAGCGCATCGATCGCCTGCTCGAGGCGCGCCCATCACCTCGGCGCTCTGGCGGATGATCCGCACCCTTATCGCTGTCGCCTCGATCGCGGCCGTCATCCTCGGGGTGGCGGCCGCAGTGCTTTGGGCTGAGCCGGTGCGAGCCGCGCAGTGCGGCAAGGCCTCCTGGTACGGCGAGGCGCACCACGGCCGACTGATGGCCAATGGCAGGCCGTTCGACATGCATGCGCTTACGGCAGCATCGAACAGCCTGCCGCTCGGCACTCGGGCCCAGGTGACCGCCGGCCGGCGTTCGGTGGTGGTGACGATCACCGACACCGGCGGCTTCGGGCGATACGGCCGGATCATCGACCTCAGCAAGGCAGCGTTTGCGCGCCTGGCGCCCACCGGGCAGGGGATCGTCGAGGTGTGTGTCGAGTGACCGCGAATCCTGATAGGCCGCCATCCATGCAGGACTATGACCTTCCCCAGCACGTCATCGATGAACTGATCCGGCTGAGCAAAGAGGTCGGCTCGCCGATCGAGGATCGGCCGGAGTTTCAAGTGCTGTGGGATGAACGGCTGATCATGGGAGGCGACAAGAAGCGCGTGCACATCACGCAGCGTGGTGTCTCCTGGCTGGAGCGCCGCGGCTTCATCAAGAGCCGGCGCTAGGCCCTCTGACCAGCCAGAACCGTTCGTTCCGTTCGAAGGGCTCGACGTCTTCCTCGAGCCCGAACCAGCCGAGCCAGTAGCGGTATTCCTTGCGGCGCTCGGCCGGGTCGGTGCTGGCGAACGTCCAGCGCTGCACGCCCGGCTCGGGATACTCGACCCGGGGCATGCCCGGCTTGGGCAGCGCCTCAGTCGACATGACGCAGCCCCTGGAGCGTGCCGTGCCGCAGCACGCCTTCGCCTCGAAGGTGTCGCACGGTTGCCGCCAGCCCCGGCAGCAACCAGGTCCCGCGCCGCTTCAGCGGCAGCGGCGGAGCCTCGACCGTGTTGGCCTCGACATAGGCCCAGAAGTCGTTCCGGTCCGCCGCCTTCAGCGTGATGAAGGCATCCCCCACATAGTGCAGTCCATGTTCATCGCGTCGCGCGAGGATCGCCACCGGCGCACCGCTTGGCGAGAGATCGGCGCCGATCACCTCGAACTCACCGACGGCGAAGGTTTTGGTCTTCAGCCATGTGTCGGCGTCGCCGCTCTTGTAGCGGCTGCCGCGCTTCTTGCTGACGATGCCCTCGAGGCCCATGGCGTCGATGGCGGCGAAGGCTTCGGGGCCATCCGCATGAAGCTCCTGGCTGAAGGCGAGGCGTGGAGCCGGCGCGCTCTGCAGGAGGTCGGAAAGCATGGCGCGCCGGCTCTCGATCGGCCTGCTGCGCAAGTCCTCGCCATCGAGGTGCAGCAGGTCGAAGGCGACGAAGATCAGATCCTGCGGTCGCCAGCGGATAGCCGTTGGTAAGCCCGAAAAATCGGCGGCCCCACGAGCGTCCGGCAGGTAGACCTCGCCGTCAAGGATGGCGGAGGTACACCGCAATTGTGCCGCCGCCGAGACAATCTGGGGATACTTGCTGGTCCAGTTGGCGCCGCTGCTGCTGAAAGCCCGGGCCGTACCGGCCTCGACGTGCAGCTGGGTGCGGTAGCCGTCGAACTTCACTTCATGCAGCCACGCGTCGCCGCTCGGCGCTGTGTCGACGAGGCGCGGTTTCATGGGCTGGATATAGCGCAGGGCAGGGCGTTCAAGCAGCATGCCGGCAATTTAGTGCGGATGCGGAAGGAATCCGAGTCGGCCTGCGATCACTGATTCGTTTTGCCGGAACCCCAAGCGGGGCGTGTCACTTTCCCCGGACAGTCAGTGAGCGTGTTGCATGCCAAAATTCCCGCATAAGCCGGGCCGCCCCGAGCGTCCGCGAGACCGTCGGCCCGGCGATCGGGCGCAGCCGCAGCCTGGTGACGGGAGAGCATCCGATGACCGAGCGCGAGCTAATCGACGACATCATCGCCAAGCTGCCCGACTTGCCTCCCTCGGTGGCGGCGCGACTGCGGCAGCGGCAGAAGTTGGACTAGCGCCGTTCCTTCGTCCTGAACTTGTAGAGTTCGCGCGACAGCGCATCGATCAGTTTGTTCAACCCGGGCGTTCGCGTGCGATGGCGGACCTGGTCCATGATCCACGACAGGTTCTCTCTGTCGGCCGCGGCTATCGCGAAGATCGAATGAACGTCCGGATCCGCCTCTGTGGTGACACTGTCGATCTTAGCAAGGACCGCCGCCTTGTGGGCCTCGTTCGCCGCTAGCTGCGCTGCAATGGTCCGCAGTCGGGGCATGGCGTCATTGGCCGCGTTCGATGCATTTTGTTTCGAGTTGACTATGTCGCTGCCCTGCGCTTCGCCAATCTTCACCCTCCAGCGCCAGCCGCCGGTCGACGTATCTCGCACGATGGTAGCGAAGCCATCCTCGAACTCGGCCCGAAGGCCGCTTTCGTCACGCTCCCATTTCAGCCGATCCTTCATCTAGCTAGTATGATCCGGCCCTTATGGACCGCAATCCCTCGTGGCTTGTTCTCATTTCGTTCACGGGTATATGACTCGTTGCTTCCGACGTAAAGGAGCCCGTCATGTCCACCACTGTCAGCCCCTCCGACCAGATCCGCTCCCTAAAGCGGAGGTGCCCATTCTTCACGGCACACGACATCGCGATGACCACTGGTTTTCGTCTAAGCGTCGTCGAGAACGCGCTGCGTGAGTTGCCGCAGGACACATCGGACCGCATGCCGGTCTACGCGATGAAAGAAATCGCCGACTGACGCCGTGGACGATATCGCCAAGCTACAGCTTTCGGCTTACTCGCCGAGGGAACTCGATATCCTCTGCCGGCGGTGCAAGCGGCATGTGTCGGTGAGGACGTCAAAACTGAACACCCGATATGGAGATCGCCCGTTGGGCGAGATTGCGCGCCTGGTGGCTGCGGACGGCAACCCGCCATGCGCACTGGCCGCAATGGGGGAGGGTTGTTCCGTTGAAGCGGTCGAGCCGCCCTTCGAGCAATGGGCGACGCTTTCGGACGCACGCCTGGGCAATTGGGCAGGCTGGCTGGCATGTGACCGGCGCCGCGCATCACTGAAGCCGGCAAAAGCCTGCCCCGGCGAGTTCGTGGTCGACGTGCACTCACTCCTGATGGTGATGCCTTACGATTTCCCGCTCTCAAAGCTGCCGCGGCACCTGAAGTGCCCCGAGTGCCAATCCGACCATGTGCTGATCAGGTGGGAGAAGCTGCAGGCGCCGGCACCGACCGCGCCGGCGGTTCGCCGATCGGCCGGCATGGGGCGGGGCGGGTTGAGGGTAGTGCGCTAGGATGTGGCCGTAAGGTAAGGCAGCCATTTCCAACCGGCATACTTGTCGCCAGTTGCGCGCATGTGTGTGTAGCGCTTCAGAGACTGCCACGACCGGTGGCCTGAGAACGAAGCGACCTGGGGGATAGTCTTGCCCAACTCGAACAGCCGCGAAACGCCATCGTGCCTCAGGTCGTGGAAAACCAGATCCTCGATCCCAAGCAACTGACAGGCTCTGGTGAAGTTCGCGGTGATCGCATCGGCAGAGTAGGGGAAGATGCGACCGTCTTCCGACACCGGCATCGAGTCGATGATCGCGATGGCCTCCGGCGGCAATTCGCACCACTGATCGTTGCCCGCCTTCTCCCCAGGGTGCTTCATGTCGCGGACCAAAATCCGTGCCCCTTCGCGATCGAAGTCTTCGCGCCTCAGCCGCACGATCTCGGACTCGCGCCGGGTGGAGAAGATCGCGAAGCCGGTGACCTTGCCCATCGGCAGCATGCGAGGTCGCCGTATCCGTCGATCCTCGAAGTGAGCCAAGAGTTTGTCGAGTTCGTCGAGGGTAGGGCGACGTGCCCGCTCACGGGACTTGGCGACTTGACCCAATCGCCTGAGCACGACCTGCGCATCGATCATCGCCTGCCGGCTCAGCGGAATCTTCCACGCTGGTTCGGCGACAGCAAAGACGGCCGACAGGTGCGAGATGTAGTTGCCAACCGTTGCAGCTGTGCGCCCCTCGCCGAGTTCGCCCGCGAATGCGACGATGTCGGAGCTGCCGATATCCTCTGCTGCCATGCTCGCGATGCCGTAGGTCTTTATTGACCGAAGGACCTGGGCCTTGGTGCGCCCGATTTCCTTGAGCGACTCCCTCGTGTAGCGGTCGATGGCATCGGCAAGCGTTTCGCCCTTGCGCTTGGCTCGATCAAGGCCGCCCGGTGCCCTAAGCTCGGCCTCTCGCTTTTCCAGCCACGTCGCAGCGGCCTGCCGCCGATCAAAGGTTCGCGCCTCACGGTGGACAACGGCGCCGTCTTTCTTCAGAACGATTTGCGCCGTATATCCGGTCGTGCCGTCCTTGCGCTTGCGCGGCGCTATGCTTCCCATACGGTCCTACACGAGCTTCGCCAGTCCTACACTTGTAGTACCGCACCCGAAAAATACGTCAATAAGCACCCATATGCACCACAACGCACCAAACCGAGAAGGCGCTGAGATGCCTGCGAACGCAGGGGAGTTCGAGATTTCCAAGGCACGCCGCTTCAGCGTTGCCCCGATGATGGACTGGACGGATCGGCATTGCCGTTATCTGCATCGGCTCCTCACGTCGCACGCGTTGCTGTTCACCGAGATGGTGACCAGCGCGGCGGTGGTGCATGGACCGCGCGAGCGGCTGTTGGGGTTCGACCAGGTCGAGCAGCCAGTGGCGCTGCAGCTTGGCGGTTCCGATCCCAAGGAGCTGGCCGAGGCGACCCGCATCGCCACCGAGTTCGGTTATCGTGAGATCAACCTCAATGTCGGTTGTCCGTCCGACCGGGTGCAGTCGGGCCGCTTCGGTGCCTGCCTGATGGCCGAACCGGAGCTGGTCGCCGAGTGCGTCCGCGCCATGCGCGGTGCCACCGATGTGCCGGTAACGGTGAAGTGCCGCATCGGCATCGATGACCAGGACACCGAGGAGAGCCTCGATCGCTTTGCCGACGCCATGTTCGCGGCCGGCGTCGCGGCGCTCTACGTGCATGCCCGCAAGGCCTGGCTCAAGGGCCTGAGCCCCAAGGAAAACCGCGAGATCCCGCCGCTCGACTACCCGCGTGTCTACCGCCTCGCCGAGCGGCTCAAGCCTCTGCCGGTGATAATCAATGGCGGCATCAAGACCATCAGGGACGCCGAGGCGCACATGGCGCACATGTCCGGCGTCATGCTCGGCCGCGTCGCCTACCACGAGCCGATGCTGCTGACGCTGGTCGACGAGCGCTTCTTCGGCGCGCCGAAGCAGTCGGTCGAGCTGCGTGACGTGATGCTTGCCATGGCCGACTACGCCGAGCGCGAAATCGGCAAGGGCGCCCGCCTCAACAACATCACCCGCCATATGCTGGGGCTGGCCAACGCCCGCGCCGGCGCCCGCACCTTCCGCCAGATCCTCAGTGTCGACGCGGCCAAGCGCGGCGCAGGTCCTGAGGTGATCATGCGGGCGTTCGACGCGCTGGAGCCGGAACTGCAGCTGGCGGTCTAGCTGATCATCGTGCGGTTGCGCCTCGAAGCGTAAGCGAGTGCTACTAGACCGAGCAGAACGGCCAGGATGGGCATCGCCAAGCCGAGTGTGCCAAGGACGATCGAAGGCCAATCGAGGCTCGAGACTTCGACGCCGTCTATGACGTCGAACTTCAGGTAGTCGTCACCGACCTCGTTGGAAACGAGCAACGCGGTGATCCCCGCAGCTGCAACTACCGAAAGGGTAGCACAGATCGCGGCGGGGATCAGCAGCGCCGATAGCGCCGGCCGGGCGCTCGAGAGTTCGAACTTCACCCCTTGTCCTTCCAGAAATCCGCCTGCAACTGCGCCGCTTCCTCGGCCAGCAGCGGGCCGACGACCTCGGTTGGCCGCTGTCCCGCCTCGAACACGATGTGGCAGGGCAGGTCGAGTGTCGGGTTTTCCTCGTGCGCGCCGGTTTGCGCCTTCAGGTCCCGTTCGGTCTGGCCGAACACCACGCGGCCGATGCCGGCCCAGTAGATGGCGCCCGAGCACATCGCGCAGGGCTCGGCCGAGGTGTAGAGCGTGCAGTCCTTCAGCTCTTCGAGGCTGAGGTTTTTGGCCGCCCACGAGGCCAGCAGCTTTTCCGCATGCGCGGTACGGTCACCGCCTTCCGAGCTGTAGCCGTTGCCTTGCTCGCGCAGCACCTTGCCGGTCTTGTCCGCGAGGAGTGCGCCGAACGGATGGTCGCCGCCCTCACGCGAGCGCTTGGCGACCGCGAAGGATTGGCGCAGCAGGGTTTCGTCATGGGGGCGTTGTGGCATCGAGGTCTCCGTCAATCTCCGGAGACTATGCCCGAGCCCGGGTCAGTCGACCAGTTCGAGCGCGTTGCCGCTCACCGCATAGCGGGTCAGGGTGCCGAGGAAGGTCATGCCGAGCAGGCTCTGCTCCAGCGCGCCCTGTTCGGCGATGAAGGCGCGCACGTTGTTGCGCACGATCCCGCCGACCTCGACCTGGTCGAGAGTCACCGCAGCGGCCTTGCCGGTGCCGTTGGCGGTGGAAACCGAGATGTCGTAGCGCAGCGTCTCGGTGGCATAGCCGGCCTTCTGCGCATCGTCATGCGTCAGCACCACGGCGCTGGCGCCGGTATCGAAGATGGTGCGCACGTCGGCGCCGTTGATTGTGGCATTGATCTGGAAATGCCCGTCGCGTCCACCGCGGAACGTGGCGCTGCCGCGTTCGCCGTCGACGACGGCGATCCCCGGCATCAATTCGCCGAACACCCGCGACGCCACCAGCGTCAGGTCGTCGCGATAGGTGTACCCCACCAGCACGACGCCGAAGATGCCGGCCCACAGGATCAGGTTGCCGAACAGCTCGGAGAATTTGTAGCGCCGCGAGAACAGCCCGCCGGCCACGAAGATCAGGATTGCGACCAGCGGCAGCAACTGGCCGAGCTGATCCTGCGTGAGGCCGACCATCGACCCGGCGTCGGCACTGACCAGCAGGGCCAGTCCGATGGCGATGACGAGGGCGAAACCGATGAACAGCATGCAAATCCCTTAGCTGATGCCACTCACGATAATGGGAAGCCTCAGACACAATTCAAGCACTGCGCTGGCCGGAAAACAGTGAACTCTCCGCGACCAGCCCGTCGCCGACAATATCGAAGAAGGCCCTGACTCGCGCCGTCTTCCTGAGGTCAGCATGGGTGACGATCCACAGCTCGCGTGTCAACTCGATGACCGGTCCCGTGCCGGCGCGCCGCAAGCCCGGTTCGATATCGCCGAGGTAGCAGGGCAGCACCGCATAGCCGATTCCGGCCTTGGCAGCGGTGAACTGGTTGATCAGGCTGTTGGCGCGATAGACGATATGACGCGGCTCGATCTTCTCGCCGAGCCAGTCGGCAGCTGCGATCCCCGTCACCTCGGCGCCCCAGCCGATGAAGTCGTGCCCCTCGAGCTCGTCGAGTCGGTCGAGCGAGGGCGCCGCGTAGATCGCCCAGGCGATATCGGCAAGCTTGCGTCCGAACAGGTCAGGCTCCTTGGGCCGGGTGACCCGAAGCGCGATGTCGGCCTCGCGCCGGCTGAGGCTCAGCACCCGGTTGTCGACCACGAGCTCGACCACGATCCCCGGATGCGCCTCGCGGAATCGCGCCAGCTGTCCGGTGAGCACGCTGTAGGCCAGCGTCTCCGACGAGGTGACGCGTAACGCGCCGGTGAGGCGCTGGTCGCGGCCGCCAACCTCGCGGCTCAGGGCATCGGCTTCCGTCTCCACCCGCTCGGCGGTGGTGGCGACCCGCTCGCCCTCGGCGGTGCTCTGGTAGACCCCGCCCGGCAGCCGCTCGAACAGCCGCACGCCGAGCTTCTCCTCCAGTGCGTTGAGCCGCCGGAAGGCAGTGGAGTGGTTGACGCCGAGCGCCGTGGCGCCGCCGCCGAGGGTGCCGGCGCGGGCAATGGCGAGCACCAGCTTCAGGTCGTTCCAGTTTTCCATCGCTCCAACATAGCACCTCAGTCGCTTGCAATCATGCAAGTCACGATGGCAAAAACGCTGTTCGCCTTTCGCTGCTGCCACGACTAGCTCTTCGGCATCACCAACCGGAGAGACTGAAATGCAGCTCTACTATCACCCCTACGGATGCTCGCTTGCCCCGGCCATCGTCGCCGCCGAAGCCGGTATCGACCTGGACTTCGTCTATGTCGACATTATCGGCGAACCGCACCGGCTGGCCGACGGCGTGCTCTACTCGGAGATCAACGCTCGCAACTACGTGCCGCTGCTCGGGCTCGATGACGGCACCGAGGTCAGCGAAGCCGGCATCATCCTGCAGTATCTTGCCGACTTGAACCCGGCGGCCGGGCTGGCCCCTGCTCACGGCACGACGGAGCGCGGGGAGCTCAACCAGTGGCTGACCTTCCTCGGCACGGAGCTGCACAAGACCTACTCGCCGTGGCTGTTCCACCCCGAGGTCGGAGAACTGGCGCAGGACTATGCCCGCAAGCGCGTCGCCGCCCGCTACGCCATCGTCGAAAAGCAGCTCGAGGGCAGGGCCTGGCTGCTGGGCGAGAGCTTCACCGTCGCCGACGCCTACCTGTTCGTCATGGTCAACTGGGCGGCGGCCGCCAAGACGCCGCTGGCTGACTTCCCCAACATCCGCGCCTGGTTCGAGCGGATGAAGGCTCGCCCGCAGGTCCGGGCCGCCATCAAGCTCCACTCGGTCAGCCCGACGGCGCAGGCGGCCTGAGCTCCCCTCCTGGCGGACGCGCTAGCGCCGCGGGGGAGCGGGTCCACAGCTGGTGCTGGGTCGCTAGACGAACACCAGCAGCACCGTCAGTACGGCGACCTCGATCAGGGCTTGCAGCGCCCCGATCAGGTCGCCGGTCTGCCCGCCGATCAGCTTGCGGCAGGTCCATACCCACGCTGCGGCAACACCAGCTGCAGCGGCAAGGCTGAGGATCACGGCGACCACGCTGGTGAACGGCGCTGCCAGCACGAAGCCCAGCAGTACGGCGAAGCCCATGCCGGCAAAGAACGCCTTGCGCGACACCCGCCCGACCGAGGCCGACGCTCCACCTTCGCGGGCATTGGGCAGCGCCACGCTGACCCACAGCGACGCCGATCGGCCAATCACCGTCGAAGCCAGCCAGATCGCCGCGGCGGCCAGCGGATTGAACGCCGCCACTGCGCCGATCGCCGTCACCCGGAGCAACAGGTAAAGCCCGATCGCCGCGACGCCATAGGTGCCGTGGCGGCTGTCCTTCATGATCTCGAGTCGTCGCTCGATCGTCGCGCCACCGATCAGTCCGTCCGCGCTGTCGGCCAGCGCATCATCGGCCATGGCGCCGGTAGCGACCAGCATCGCGGCGACACCGAGCGTCGCCGCGAAATAGCTCGGCACGCCGAGCCATGCGGCGAGCATCATCAGCAAGGCCGGGAAGAACCCAATGGCGACGCTGGTGAAGCTGAGGCCCACGGCGATCCGGTTGAGGTTCGGCTTTTCGAACGGGCTGTCGCCGGTGGGGAGCCGTGAGAAGAACCTCAGCCCCATGATCAGGTCGTCCGCGAGGCGCCAGCCATAGGCCTCCGGCTGCGGCGGCTGCGGCTCGGCGCCCGGGCGATAATTGTCCTGCCGCGGAGGCGTGCGGGGCGCGTCGTCGCTCACTTGCGGTTCCCTTGCCATGGGTTGATGCTCGCTTGTCCTTCAGCCGAGGGGGCAATGCAAGATGAGTGTCACGCAGTTCGAGCTGGTGTCGCATTGGCGGATCGCCGCGCCGCTGGATCGCGTCTGGCCTGAAATCGTCGACGTCGACGCTTGGCCCTCCTGGTGGCGCGCCGTCCGCAAGGTAGAGCGGGTTCGCGACGGCGACGCGACCGGGGTCGGCGCGCTCCGCCGCCTGACCTGGGCCACGGCGCTGCCCTACACCATTACTTTCGAGGTGATTTCGACCCGCATCGAGCCGATGCAGCTGATCGAAGGCCACGCCAGTGGCGAACTCAGCGGCGTCGGGCTCTGGACCCTCGAACCCGACGGGAACGGGACTGCGGTGCGCTACGACTGGCGCGTCGATCTTGGTAAGCCATGGATGCGCAGCTTCGCGCCGCTGCTTCGTCCGGCCTTTGCCTGGAACCACAATGTGCTGATGGGCTGGGGCGAAGCCGATCTCAAGACCCGGCTGGGCATCGGTTGATCCCCGGATCAGCTTTGCTGGTCCTCGGGGGCAGCACTGATCCCGATCACGCTGGACTTTTGGGGTCGGACTCGCCCATGAGTGACGTCCCCTGAGCCGGAGCCGAACGTGCCCTCTCCCTTCGCCGACATCATCGACCTCCTGCACATCGCTCCCGCGGGTGACGAAAGCGCTGTCGCGGCCATCCGCCAGCGCGATCGCCAGCTGACCAAGCCGCCCGGCTCGCTCGGCGAACTGGAGGGCCTGGTCGAGTTTCTCGGCCGTTGGCAGGGCAAAGCCAAACCGACCCTCGACAACCCGATGGTGGCGATCTTCGCCGCCAATCACGGCGTCACCGATCAGGGCGTCTCCGCTTTCCCGCGTGAAGTGACGGCGCAGATGGTCGCCAACTTTACCGCCGGCGGCGCCGCGATCAGCCAGATCTGCGCGCTGCACGAGCTGAACCTGCGCGTCTTCGAACTGGCGCTGGAATTGCCCACTGGCGACATTACCCGTACCGCCGCCATGGACGATCGGATGTGCGCGGCCACCGTGGCCTACGGCATGGAAGCGGTGGCGGGTAAGCCGGACCTGCTGGCCATCGGCGAGATGGGGATCGGTAACACCACGGTCGCCGCCGCGATCTACGCCGCGTTGTTCGGCGGCACCGGCGCCGACTGGGTCGGCCGCGGTACCGGCGTCGATGACGCAGGCTTGCAGCGCAAGGCCGATGCCGTGGATCGTGCCCTGGCGCTGCACAAGGACGCGCTGAGCGACCCGCTCGCCATTCTTGCACGCCTCGGGGGGCGTGAAATCGCCGCCATGCTCGGCGCCATCATCTCCACCCGCCAGCAGAAGATTCCGGTCATCGTCGATGGCTTTGTCGCGACAGCGGCGGCGGCCATCGCACAGGCGGTGAACCCCGATGCCATCGATCACTGCATCTTCGGCCACCTCTCGGGCGAGCACGCCCATGCCCGGGCGCTCGAGGCGATGGGCAAACGGCCGCTGCTCAACCTTGGCATGCGGCTGGGGGAGGGGAGTGGCGCGGCGCTCGCCGCCGTGCTGGCCAAGACCGCATTGCACCTCCACAACAATATGGCGACCTTCGGCAGCGCCGGGGTCAGCGACAAGGAGGCCTAGCCGATGCTCGCGGCCGGTGCAGCGTCGACCATCGACCTCGCCACTGGCCACTTCGTCAGCCTGCTGCAGCGCAACACCGGCGACCTGGTCGCCGGCCTGCATCTGATCGGCTCGATTGCTGACGGCGACTTTCGTCCGGATCGCAGCGACCTCGATTTCGTTGCCGTGCTGTCGCACCCGCTCACCGCCGAGGATGCCGAGGCGCTGGTGCTGGTTCATCGCAGCTATCGCACCGATCCGACACTGCCGCGCCTCGACGGCATCTGGGTCACCGCAGCCGAACTGGGCACTGGCCCGGACGCCATCGGCGACGGGCCAACCTCGCAGCAGGGCGACTTCGTCATCGCGGCGCGCGGCAACCGCAACCCAGTCACCTGGCACGCGCTGCCCGAGGCGATCACCGTGATCGGCGAACTCGATCGCGCCGGGCTCTGGCAGGACCGGGAACGCCTGATCGGCTGGGTGCGCGACAATGCCGACACGTACTGGCGCCACTGGTTGCGCCATGCATCCGGCTTCACTCCAGCCATGCTCGGCCGCGCCGCTCCGATGTGGGGCGTCCTGGGCATCAGCCGGCTAGCCTACACCAAGGCTACCGGCGCGATCGCCTCGAAGTCTGCTGCCGGCGAATGGGCACTCGAGGCGTTCGAGCCGCGCTGGCGGCTGATCCTCGAAGAGGCGCTGGCTTATCGCCGCGGCACGGCGTCGAGATATGGCGATCCGTTTGGCCGCCGCCGCAATGCGCTGGACTTCGTCGCGATGGCCATCGGGGAAATCGTCGGAAGCTAAAGTCCCCGTTCGCGCGCCACTTCCTCCACCGACCGCGCACACACTTCCACGGCTCGCGCCAGTTGCTCCGGCGTGGCGATCAGCGGCGGCGCCATTTCCAGCGCCGTACCGATCGCCGAAGCGAGGATGCCGTGGTCGCTCATCCGGCGGACGATCGCCGCCACCGTATCGTCGGTGAACGCGGCCCTGGTTGCTTTGTCGGCAGCGAAATCCACGCACCACCACATGCCCAGCCCCCGCACCTGACCGACGATCCGGTGAGTATCAAGTGCCGCCGCCAGGTCGGCGCCGAAGCGCGTGCCGTTGCGCCTGCCTGCCTCGACCAGCCCGTCGCGCTCCTTGATATGGATAGCGGCGTTCGCCGCTGCCGCCATGCTGGCGTGGCCGGCGAAGGTGTGGACGTGCCGGAACAGCGGGATCGCATCGGCGATCTCGTCGCGGGTGATCACGGCGCCGATCGGCCCGTAGCCGGCGCTCAGCGCCTTGGCCATGGTCATGATGTCGGGTTCCAGCCCGAAATGCTCGCTGGCGAACCAGGTGCCGGTGCGCCCGAACCCGGTGATCACCTCATCGACGATCAGCAGCACGCCGTACTTGTCGCAGATCTCGCGCACCCGATCCCAGTAGCGCCGCGGCGGCACCTGCACGCCGTGCGCCTGCATTACCGGCTCGCCGATAAAGGCCGAGACGCTTTCCGGTCCCTGCAGCTGGATCTCGCGCTCGAGATAGGTGGCGCAGAGTTCGGCATACTCGTCCTCGGGCATGCCGAACGGGTTGCGGTAGCGGGTCGGGTTGGGAATGAAACTGTGGCCCGGCACCCGCGGCTCGAACACGTCGCGCACCGCCAGCCAGTCGGTCACCGACAGCGCCCCCATGCTGGCGCCATGATATGCGTTCCAGCGCGAGATCGTCTTGTAGGCTCGCGGTTTCCTGCCGCTCTCGCGCTGGTACTGCTTGGCGAGCTTCAGCGCGGTCTCCACCGATTCCGACCCACCGCTGGTAAAGGCCGAGCGCTTCAGCCGCCCCGGCGCCAGCTCCGCCAGCTTGCCGGCCAGCCGCAGCGTCGGTTCGGCGAAATGGCTGGTGGTGCCGACATAGTGCACCGCACTCATCTGCTCGAACACCGCCGTCGCGATCTCGCGGTTGCCGTAGCCCAGCGAGTTGGCGCGGGTGTGCGAGCCCATCATATCGAGCCGGGTGACGCCATGGCTGTCGGTCAGGGCGATCCCGTCGGCCGCCACATAGATGGTCGGCCCCTGTTCGCGCACGATGCGCTGGTCGGCGACGGGAAATATGCAGTTCTCGAAGGCGAGCCGGGTCAGCTCGTCGGCATTGGCAATGGCAGGCATGGATTCCCCCTTTTGACTGGGGAGTATGCGGCGAACCGGCCGGCCGGGCCATTGCCAGAAGGTACCGCTTGCGCGGGCCTCAGCTGGCTTCCGAGTAGATCTGCAGCCGCGGCTTCTTTTCCACCACCGGCGCCAGCGCATCCATGACGCGGGCGCGCGGGAACGTGGCAATCACTTCGGTGCCGAAGCGGAGCTTCGAAAACAGGTCGAACCGCCCCTGGTGCAGCTCCATGATCTTCTGCACGATCGGCAGGCCGAGGCCGGCCCCCTGTTCTGCCGATTTCTGCGCCAACGAGCCCTGGCCAAACGAGCTCAGCACCGTCTCGATCTCGTTCTCCGGAATGCCCGGGCCGTTGTCGCGTACGCTCAGCAACTGGCCGCCATCGCCCGAGCGCGTCACCATCAGGTGTACCTTGCCCGATTGCGGGGTGAACTTGATGGCGTTGGAGAGGAGGTTCAACACCACCTGGCGGATCGCCCGCTCGTCGCCCCAGAGCTTGGGCAGGTTATGGGCATAGCTGACCGAGAGCTCGATCCCCTTGCCCTTGGCGCGGATCTCCACCATGCGCCGGCAATCCTCGGCGATATCGATCAGCGACACCGCTTCCTCGTTGAGGTCGTACTTGCCCGCCTCGATGCGGCTGAGATCCAGCAGCTCGTTGATCAGGTTGAGCAGGTGCTGCCCCGACGAGTGAATGTCGCCGGCATATTCCTTGTACTGCGGCACGTTGTGGGCGCCGAGCAATTCGGATTGGAGCACTTCGGAAAAGCCGATGATGGCGTTGAGCGGCGTGCGCAGCTCATGGCTCATCGTGGCGAGGAACTGCGATTTGGCGATGTTGGCCTGCTCGGCGTGCCGCCGGGCCTCGTCGCTCATCTCGCGCGCCTCTTCGAGCTCGTTGATCAGCGCATCCTTTTCGGCCTGGTGCTCGATGGTTTCGAGCTCGGAGGCGTAGAGCTGCTTGGCGAGATAGACGAAGAACATCTCGCCGCCTACCACCACTGCGGCCAAGGCCCAGTTGAGCGTGCCGCCGGCCAGCAGCAGGGTGATGGTCACCGTAGCCGCGGCGGGAAGGGTGCTCATCAGCGTGGCGCCCGGGAGCGTCCGCGTCGATACGGCGTTGGCGGCGATGCCTACCAGCGTGATGGCGAACATCGCCACCAGCAGCGCCATGCGGTCGTCGGCCACCAGCGTGAACAGCGCCAGCAAGGCCCAGGCGATACCGTTGACCAGTTCCGCGCCGATGAAGGTCGCCGTCCAGTTGCCGGCATTGAACTTGGCAGGGTCCTCGGTCTTGAAGCGGCGACACAGCCAGACCACCGCAAGGTTGGCGATGATCACCAGCGTGGCCCAGCCGGCGGCGGCCAGCGGCGAGACCCAGAGGCTGGAGAACAGCGCCAGGATCAGCACCAGCGCCGGCACGGCCAGCAGGCCGCCGAGACGTGAGCTGGCATATTCGTCCAGCAGTTCGAAATCGAAGGAAGCGCGGGTGCCCGAACTCGAGGTGAGACGCTGTCGTGCGTCGAACACTGTCCGCTGCGAGTTGCGACGAAGCTCGCGGCCCATCTGGGCGCGCACGTCCTGATCGTGCATCGCGGGCTTTACCGACATTTACGCAGTACTCGACTAAACACTACGAACAGGAAACGCGTTCGTTACGCTTGTGCAAAAACCCTTAGCCTCGCATGGTTAAGTTTGGGTGAAGGGCAGGGGCTGCAAATGGGAAAAGCCCGTGGTGAGAAGCAGTTGCAGCCCATCCTGCATCGGGCCATGCCCGCCTGGGCCAACGGTCGCCGCAACCCGTTGCCACGTCGTCGCAAGGTGCCTTGGCGCAGCTGGCTGGTCATCCTCGTCGGGCTGGCGATCGTCGTCTACCTGCTGCAGCCCGATGCGCCTTTCAACCTCGACGGCCCGCAGTTGACCGGCCAGGTCGAGCGAGTGAGCGATGGCGATACCATCGATGTCGCCGGCCAGCGCATCCGCCTGCCTGGGATCGACGCTCCGGAATGGAACCAGACCTGTCGTACAGCGGCAGGCGGCTCGTGGGAGTGCGGCAAGGCGGCTGCCGGCCGCATGCGGGAGTTGACCCGTAACCGCACGCTGTCCTGCCGTCCGGAAGGCCACGACCGCTACGGCCGGCTGTTGGCCGTCTGCCGTGACGGCAAGCTGGATATCGCCGAGGCCCTGGTCGCCGACGGACTTGCCATTGCGACGGACAGCTACCTGGGAGCCGAGAGCCAGGCACGACGCGCCAGGCGGGGCGTGTGGCAGGGGCAATTCGATACTCCGGCCGAGTGGCGCCGACGCGAGGCTGAGGGCGGTGCCGCGGAGGCCGACAACCCCAGCCGCTTCGAGCGTTTCCTGACCTGGCTCTGGAGCCTTCTACCTAGTTGACAGGCGCAAGATGTTTGCGTTGTATGGCCGCCTTATCCGACCATCTTTGCGTTATCGCGCTGATTTCCTCACAGTCACGCAATCTGATTTCTAGGGGGCTGCCATAGCTTTGGACAAGATCGATCGCAAGATTCTGGCGCTCCTGCAGAAGGACGCGACCACTCCTGTTGCCGAAATCGGCCGCAAGGTAGGGCTGTCGACGACGCCGTGCTGGCGGCGCATCCAGAAGATGGAAGAGGATGGGATCATCAAGGGCCGCGTTGCGGTGCTGGACCCCACCAAAATCAATGCTGGCGTCACGGTGTTCGTGTCGATCCGCACCAACGAGCACAACGATGCGTGGATGCGCAAGTTCGCTGCCGTGGTGGAGGACTTCACCGAGGTGGTCGAGTTTTACCGGATGAGCGGCGAAGTGGATTACCTGCTGCGCGTCGTCGTTCCCGACATCGCTGCCTATGACTCGTTCTACAAAAAGCTGATTTCGAAGATCAATCTGACCGATGTCAGCTCGTCCTTCGCCATGGGTCAGATCAAGTATACCACGGCCCTGCCGCTGGAGTTCGCCATCGTCTCCGACGACGACAAGTAACATGGCCATTACGCGTGCGAGGCTGCGCCAGCTCATCGGGCTGGTGGAACCGGCTGTGTCGCTGAGTGCTGCCCAGATCGAGCAGCGCGACGACTACGAGGTCGAACATCTGACGCTCCGGCTCGGTGATACCGAGGTCCGCGGCATCCTCACCCGGCCGCTGAAGGTCGAGGGCAGGTTGCCGGCGATCCTCTATGGTCACTCGCATGGCGGCCGCTACGACATCGGCGCCGACGAACTGCTCGACGGCCGCGAGTATCTGCTCGATCCGCTGGGGCCGGCGTTCGCCCGCGCCGGTTACGTGACGCTCGCCATCGACATGCCGGTGTTCGGCAAGCGCGCCACGGTCACCGAGGGGGCGGCGGCCAAGGCGTTGCTCTGGTACGGCAAGGGCCTGTTCAGCCAGATGCTCTGCGACCACTCGGCGGCGCTGACCTATCTGGCCTCGCGCCCGGATGTCGACGCGGAACGGATCGGCGCTTTCGGCATCTCGATGGGGTGTACGCTGAGCTACTGGCTGGCGGCGATGGACGAGCGCATCAAGGCCGTGGCGCACCTCTGCTGCTTTGCCGATCTGCGCAAGATGATCGAGCTGGGTAACCACGACGGTCATGGCGTCTACCTGATCGTCCCTGGCCTGTTGAACGAGGCTGATGCCGGCGCCATTGGTGCATTGGTGGCGCCGCGCCCGCAGCTCATCTGTATCGGCGAGGCGGACTCGTTGACCCCGCCGGCTGCCGTGGCACTGGCGTGGGAGGAAACCAGCGCCGCCTACGCCAACGCGCCCGGCCGGTTGCAACTGGTGTCGGAGCCCGGCGTGAAGCACCAGGAGACGCCGCGCATGCGCGCCGCTGCGCTAAGCTTCTTTGCCGGCAACCTCTAACTCCGCCCGGCGATTCCGAGGCCGCCATCGGCATAGCTGACGAAGCGCACGCCGTGGCGGCTGAACGCCTCGCGGATTGCTGCGAGGTTCTCGTTGCGGACCGCGCGGTGGCCGGGCATCTCGACCCGGCGCACGGTCGAGAACGATACTCCCGACTCCTCGGCAAGCTCGATCGCCGTCCAGCCCAGATAAGCGCGCGCCGCGCGGATCTGCGCATGCGACAGCGTATCGGTCGGTGTTTCCGTCAGCCCCGGCTGCAGGTGCGAAAGCTGGTTCACGAGCGGGGTGCCTCCCGCCACAGATTCGTCCGACCATTCGCCGCGCAGCCGTCATGCACAGCAATGCCTGGTTGTGTATCTATTATTGTCATTTCCCCCACATCAGAACGCTGGTTTGTTGCCCCCCAACGCCTGAAGTCACGCCGACGCCTTCATCATGCACCGTATTCGGCTGATCGCACCTGGCCCAGTACCGGGTATGATCACATCTTGCCGATGAGCAAAAATCGCTCAGTCGATGCATTGCGCTGATCTAAAAAGAACAAAAACTGCTCTGCATATATAGTTGCAGTAACTGGAAAGGATCGACAGCCCAGTTCGCGGCGACAGAAAATGTAACTTGAGCCCCACTGTCAATGATCAATTGATCACAGCGCTGTCAGACGCACCGGTTTCGCCAATCGTCGCAGCTGGTGGGACGTGGGCGGCCCGACGCTTGAGCGTTCGACTTTTCCGATGAGCCGTCTATTGTGCAGTTGCCGACAGGACGAGAAACGTCCGTCGGGCGCCGCTCGGCGCGAGGCCTGGAGGGGCGAGACATGCGGGAGGAATTCGATCACATCGTGATCGGAGGGGGAGCATCGGGCTGCGTTGCGGCGGCTCGGCTGGTGACGGATGGGGACCGCCGGGTGCTGCTGCTCGAGGCGGGCTACTCGCATCACCACCCGCTGCTCGACATGCCGCCCGGCATCTTCAAGCTGATCAACGGCTCCAAGTACATGACCTACCATCACACGGTGCCGCAGCAGCACCTGAACGGTCGTGTGCATGATATTCCGCAGGGCAACGTCCTGGGCGGCGGCACCTCGGTGAATGCCCAGGTGTATATGCGTGGCCGGCCGTCGGACTATGACGAATGGGATCAGATCCTGCGCGGCAGCAATGATGGCGCCGCCTGGGACTGGGCGACTGTGCTGCAGCACTTCCGTCGTATCGAAGGCAATAACCGGCTGAGCAACGACTTTCACGGCAACGACGGCCCATTGCTGGTCTCCGACCCCGGCCATGTCGACGACGTGTCGCGCTGGTTCGTGCAGAGCGTGCAGCTCAAGGGCGAGCCGCTCACCAACGACTTCAACGGCGTCACCCAGCGCGGCGTCGGCTTCTACCAATTCATGAACCGCAAGGGGAAACGCTCGAGCGCCGCCTATGCCTATGTCGAGCCGTTGAAGGATGATCCGCGTCTGACGGTCCGTCTCCGCGCCGCCGTGCAGAGGATCAATATCGAGAACGGCCGTGCCGTCAGCGTCACCTATCGTGATGGCAGCGGGGCGGAGCACACGGCCTATTCCTCGGGCGATATCGTGCTGAGCTCAGGGGCGCTGGTCACGCCGAAACTGCTGATGCTTTCCGGCCTCGGCCCCGCCGAACAGCTCGACAGCCATGGCATCAGGACCCTGGTCGACCTGCCCGGCGTCGGCCGCAACCTGATCGACCATCCCGAGGTCCCGGTGATCTCGGTTGCCAACGGTCCCTATGGCTATTTCAAGCAGGGGGTCGGCTGGCGCATGCTGAAGAACGGCCTCAACTTCAAGCTGTTCGGCAACGGCCCGATCCTTTCGGCCGGCTTCGAGGCCGGCGCCTTCATCAACCCGGTCGATCGCGATGCGCCGCCTTCCATACAGGCCTTCTGCGTGCCCATCGTCTATCTCGATCGGGATCTGCTGAAGGTGTTCGACGACACTTACGGCGTCACCATCACCACCGTGCTGGTGAAGCCCAAGTCGCGCGGCTATGTGGAGCTTCGCTCCGCCGATCCGGCCGACATGCCGCTGGTTTCGCCGCATCTGCTGCAGCATCCCGACGACATGCAGATGATGGTCGAGGGGCAGCGCTTCTTCCGCGACGTGCTGCTGTCGGGTCCGCTCGGCAAGCGCATCGAGAAGGTCATCGCGCCGCCGGGCCCCGATCTCGGCGACGAGGTGATGGCCGAGCATTGCCGACGCTTCGTCAAGACCAACTATCACCCGGCCAGCACTGCCAGGATGGGCGCCGATGGCGATCCCATGGCGGTGCTGGACGCCCGCCTGCGGGTCCGTGGCGTAGACAACCTGCGCGTCTCGGACATGTCGGCAGTGCCCAACATCAATGCCGGCAACACCACCGCGCCCGCCATGATGTTGGGCGATCGCTGCGCCGATTTCATCCTCGGCCTCGACCGGCCGGCCGCCACCGCCATGCATTAAGTCTGATTTGTCTGGTGGTCGGAGGAGCTCTCCGACCACGCCCTGGAGAAAGCACGATGATCTTCGATCTGTTTCGTCTGGACGGCAAAGTCGCGCTGGTCACCGGCGCCACCCGCGGCATCGGCCTCGGGATCGTCGAAGCGCTGAGCGATGCCGGCGCCCACGTCATCTTGTCCTCCAAGGTACCCAAACCCGAGGTGGTCAAGCACTTCAAGGATCTGGGGCGGCGGGTCGACTACCTGCAGGGCGACGTGCAGGACCCGGCGGTGCCGGCCCAATTGATCGCCGAGGCAGTGAAACTCGGTGGCGGCAAGCTCGATATCCTCGTCAACAACGCCGGTGTCGCCCAGCACGGCGAGACCCACAGCTTTCCCGAGGAACAGTATCGCCGGCTGATGGACATCAATCTCGATAGCGTGTTCCGAGCCTGCCAGGCGGCGCTTGGTCCGATGCGGGCGCAAAAGAGCGGGGTGATGCTCAATATCGGCTCGATCTCCGGCCTCATCTCCAACATCCCGCAGCCGCAGGCCGCTTACAACGCATCCAAGGCTGCCGTGCATATGCTGACCAAGAGCCTTGCCTCGGACTATGCCGAGGACGGCATCCGCGTGAACGCCATCGCCCCCGGCTACATCACCACCGACATGACCAATGGCGGCCTCTCCGACCCGGTCTGGGGTCCGGTCTGGCGCGACATGACGCCGATGAAGCGCCCGGGGTCGGCTATCGATATCGGCGCCGCAGCGCTGTACTTGTGCTCGCCGGCGTCGGGATATGTGACCGGCGAGGTGCTGGTGGTGGATGGGGGGTACACGGTTCGGTAGGACGCAGAGGCTCCGATGCGGCAACCACCGGCGTTTCAGGAACCCACTGTCAGCCGCCGGTCACGCTCATATGCCGGCTCAACGCCGGCGCAGTATGGTCGCGATCGAGTACGAAGTCGTGCCCCTTGGGCTTCAGGAGCATCGCCCGGTCGAGCGCCACGTCCAGCGCTTCCGGCCCGCCGTCGCGGATCGCCGCCCTCAGGTCCACCATGTCGTCCTGCCCCAGGCACATATAGAGTTGGCCCGTCGCCGTCAGGCGCACCCGGTTGCAGCTCTCGCAGAAATTGTGGCTCATCGGCGTGATGAAGCCGACCAGCCCATTGGTTTCGGCCACATAGTCGTACCGCGCCGGACCGCCGGTGCGGTGTCCGGTGGGCTCCAGCGTGTATTTGGCCTTGAGCCGTTCCCGCATTTCTCTGAGCGGCAGGTAGGTGTCGACCCGGTCGATGCCGACCTCGCCCAGCGGCATGCCTTCGATCAGCGTCAGCCCGAAACCGCGGCCATGCGCCCAGTGCAGCATCGGCTCGATTTCGTCCTCGTTGACGCCGCGCATTGCCACCATGTTGATCTTGATCTTCAGCCCGGCATCCGCCGCCGCGTCGATCCCATCGAGCACGTCGCCGATGCGCCCGCGCCGGGTGATCTCGGCGAAACGCTGTTCGTCGAGCGTATCGAGCGACACGTTGAGCCGCCTGACGCCCGCCTTGGCGAGCCCGGTGGCGTGGCGCCGCAACTGGCTGCCATTGGTGGTGAGCGTCAGCTCCTCGAGCCCTTGCCCGATGTGGCCGCCGATCTTGTCCACCAGCTCCATGATGTCGCGCCGCACCAACGGTTCGCCGCCGGTCAGCCGCACCTTCTTCACCCCGCGGGCAACGAAGGCATTCACGATGGTGTCGATTTCCTCAAAGCTCAGCACGTCCTTCTTGGGCAGGAACGTCATGTGCTCGGACATGCAGTAGACGCAGCGGAAGTCGCAGCGATCGGTCACCGACACGCGCAGGTAGGTGATGCGCCGGCCGTAGCGATCGATGAGCGGGCGCTCCGCACCTGTCGGCGCGAGGTTCGGCTGTTCGAGAAGCGTCAGGGACATTCCCCTTTTTACCGCACACTGGCCCCGACATCAAAACAAGAAAGGGCCGGCTCCGTGGAGCCAGCCCTTCCGGATTCGCAGTGCTCGGCCTTACTGGTGAACAACCACCAGGGCGCCGACCTTCACTCGCTCGTAGAGGTCGGTAACGTCCTCGTTGGTGAGCCGGATGCAGCCCGACGACACGGCCTGGCCGATCGTCCACGGCTCTGACGTGCCGTGAATGCGGTACAGTGTCGAGCCGATATAGAGGGCGCGGGCGCCAAGCGGATTATCCGGGCCGCCGGGCATGTATGCCGGCAGATCCGGGACGCGCTTGCGCATCTGCGCCGGCGGCGTCCAACCCGGCCACTCGGCCACGCGGGTAATCCGGTGCTGGCCCGACCAGCGGAAGCCGTCACGGCCGACGCCGATGCCGTACTTCATCGCCTTGCCGTCGGCGAGCACCAGGTACAGGCGGCGCTCCGACGTCTCGACGACGATCGTGCCCGGCTTGAACTTGGTGTCGTAGTCGACGATCTGCTTGGCGATGGCGCTGCCGCGCCGCGAGCCGGCCTTGACCGCGCCCGCATCCGACCAGGTGTCGGTGACGGGATCGTAGACACGCTTTGCTGCCGTGGCCGGAGCGGCCAGCGACAGTGACAGGATCGCCGACAAAAGAGCGGCGACCACTATCTTGGTCTTGGAGATTTTCTTCAAACTGCGCCTCTTGACGTAATCGACCCTGATTCAGAGCCAGTCTCGGATGGTTGATAAACTGTTCCTAACAGGCCGTGAACGGGCCATGCCACGATTCGGACAAACTCAGAACACCACGGCCACAATGTGTTGCCTCGATGTGACATTTCCATTCACCTCTGCGTGAAAAGGCTAGGTTGACAGGGCTTCGTGCCTCTCTTAGGTCGGCCCAAAGGGGAGGGCCGCGCCATGAGCGACGATCAGAAATACCGTGCCGCCGAGGCGGCGATGGCAGAGGTGAAGAGCGGCATGCGGCTGGGGCTCGGCACCGGGTCGACTGCCAAGCACTTCGTCGACATCGTCGGCCGCGCCGTCCAGGACGGGCTCGACGTGGTCTGTATCCCCACGTCGGAAGTCACCGCGGCGCAGGCCAGGAGCCTCGGCATTCCGCTCACCGATCTCGAGAGCACGCCCGAACTCGATCTCACCGTCGATGGTGCCGATGAACTCGGCCCCGGTCTCGCCTTGATCAAGGGCGGCGGCGGTGCCCTGCTGCGCGAGAAGATCGTCGCAGCCGCCTCCAGGCGGATGATCGTCATTGCCGACCAGAGCAAGCGGGTCGAAATGCTCGGACGCTTCCCGCTGCCCATCGAGGTCAATCACTTTGGTCTGGGCGCCACGACCGCGGCGGTCGGCGCGGTGATGGCCGATTTCAACGCCGAAGGCGCGCTGCGCCGCCGCCTGAAGGCTGACGGAACGCCGTTCGTCACCGACGGTGGACATGCCATTCTCGACGCTTTTTTTGGCCGTATTCCTCAGCCAGAAGCGCTGGCGAAAGCCTTGGCCGACATCCCGGGCGTGGTCGAGCATGGCCTGTTCATCGGGCTTTGCCGGCGGGCTTACGTGGCCGGTCCGGCGGGTGTCGACGTTCTGGACGGCTGAATGCCGCTCGGATAGAGGCTAATAGGGGAAACACAACCAGATGGGCACCAAGCTGATGACGTCCACCTTCAAACGCGCGCCGATGCTTGTCGCCGCATTGCTGTCGCTGATCCTGTCGAGCTTCGTGGCGTTGCCCGCGATGAGCCAGGAAGCATCCGAAATTTCGCCCGAGCACCTGGCGCTGGCGCGCAAGTACATCGACCTGACCGACACGGCCGGCCTCTACGAGGCCACTGTCGTGCAGGCTGGCATCAACACCTACAAGCAGTTGCTGCCGCAGAACCCGGAAATCGCCACCCCGCTCAACGAAGCGATCGAGAAGGTGATCTCCACCTACAAGGGACGCAAGGGCGAACTGTTCGACCAGTTTGCGCGCGTCTATGCGCTCTCCTTCACCCAGGAAGAGCTGCAGCAGATCGTCGATTTCTATTCCACCCCCACCGGCACCAAGCTGGCCAAGTCGAACTCGGCGATGAGCGGCACCATCAACCGCATCATGGACGTCTTCGTCGGCAACCTGAACACCGAGTTCTTTACCGCCGTCCGCGCCGAACTGAAGGCCAAGGGTATCGAAACCTGAGCCCAGGCACCCTATCTGCTTTGAGGCCCCGCCATCGCGCGGGGCCGTTTTTTGTTCGGGGTATGCGATGAGCGACAGTTACGATCTGGTGGTGATCGGCGCCGGTTCTGGCGGTGTGCGGGCGGCGCGGATCGCCGCGACCTATGGCGCCAAGGTCGCCATTATCGAGGAGTATCGGGTCGGCGGCACCTGCGTGATCCGCGGCTGTGTGCCCAAGAAGCTCTTCGTCTACGCTTCGCGCTACAAGGACCTGTTCGAGATCGCGCCCAGCTTTGGCTGGGACGTCGGGAGCCCGACCTTCGATTGGGCGACCCTCGTCGCCAACAAGGACAAGGAAATCGCCCGCCTGGAAGCGGCCTATGTCGCCGGGCTCGAAAAGCCCGGCGCCGAGATCATCCGCGACCGCGCCACCATCACCGGTCCCAACAGCGTCAGGTTGCAGAAATCCGGCCGCGAACTCACCGCCGGAACCATCCTCGTTGCCACCGGCGCCCACCCCTTCATTCCCGACATCCCGGGCAAGGAGCTCGGCATCACCTCGAACGAGGCGTTTCACCTCGAGGCACTGCCGCACTCCATCCTCATCGAGGGCGGTGGCTTCATCTCGGCCGAGTTCGCGACGATCTTCTCGGGGCTCGGAGTCCATACCACCATCGTCTACCGGGGTGACCGGCTGCTGCGCGGCTTCGATGAGGACCTGCGCGTCGGCCTCGAGGCCGGCCTCGAGGCGCGCGGCGTCAAGATCATTCACCAGACCAACGTCCTCGGCCTGCGCCAGACCGGCAAGGACATCACCGTGAGTTTCTCCGATGGCGTCGATGCACCGTTCGGCGCGGTGATGTTTGCAACCGGGCGCTCGCCCAACACGGCGGGCCTGGGTCTCGAAGCGGCGGGAGTCGAGCTGAACGAGGATGGCGCCATCGCGGTGGACGCCTACTCGCGCTCGAACGTGCCATCGATCTACGCCGTTGGTGATGTCACCAACCGCGCGCAGCTGACCCCGGTCGCCATCCGCGAGGGGCATGCCTTCGCCGACACGGTGTTCGGGGACAAGCCGACCGCTGTCGACCACTCGCTGATCGGCGAGGCGGTATTTGCCGAGCCCGAGGTCGGCACGGTCGGGCTCACCGAGCATGACGCCGCCACCCACGGCGACATCGACGTCTACGTCACCCGCTTCCGGCCGATGATCAACACGTTGTCGCTGAAGTCCGAGCGCATGATGATCAAGCTCATCACCAGGGCCGGCGGTGGCGAAGTGCTTGGCGTGCACATCCTCGGTCCGGGCGCTGCCGAGATCATTCAGATGGCGGCGATCCCCATGGGCATGAAGGCGACGAAGGCCGATTTCGATCGCGCCATGGCCATGCACCCCACCGCTGCCGAGGAGCTCGTGACCTTCAAGAAGCCGAGCTACGTCTATCGGGGCGGCCAAAAGCAGTAACCGGCGGCGGCTTCACAGCGCCGCAATCCCCTGCTATTCCGCCGCCGACTGGGAGATACGCGTGATGCCGACGACTTGGACGCCGCAGAGCTGGAGACAGAAACCGATTTCGCAGGTGCCGGTCTATCCGGATCCGGCGAAACTGGAGGCCGCCGAGGCGCAGCTCCGCAAGTTCCCGCCGCTGGTGTTCGCCGGTGAAGCCCGTGAGCTGAAGCATCAGCTGGCCGAAGTCGCCGAGGGCAGGGCGTTCCTGCTGCAGGGCGGCGACTGCGCCGAGAGCTTTGCCGAACACGGCGCCGACCACATCCGCGATTTCTTCCGCGTCTTCCTGCAGATGGCGGTGGTGCTGACTCACGGTGCATCCAAGCCCGTGGTGAAGGTGGGGCGCATCGCCGGCCAGTTTGCCAAGCCGCGCTCGTCCGATACCGAGACCATCGATGGCGTCACCTTGCCGAGCTATCGCGGAGACATCATCAACGACATCGGCTTCACCGAGGCGGCGCGCGTTCCCGATCCGGAGCGCTTGCTGCTGGCCTATCGCCAGTCGGCCGCGACCCTCAACCTGCTGCGCGCCTTCGCCTCCGGCGGCTATGCCGACCTGACCCGCGTGCACGAGTGGACGATGGGATTCATGAAGGATTCCAACGCCTATCCGCGCTTCGAGGAACTGGCCCAGAAGATCGACGACGCCATCGACTTCATGCGCGCCCTTGGGCTCACGCCAGACAACACCCCGTCGCTGCGCGAAACCAAGTTCTATACCTCGCACGAGGCCCTGCTGCTCGGCTTCGAGGAGGCGCTGACCCGCCGGGACTCGATCACCGGCGACTATTACGCCACCTCCGGCCACATGCTGTGGATCGGCGACCGTACCCGCCAGGTCGACGCGGCACATGTCGAGTATTTCTCCGGCATTCGCAATCCGGTGGGCGTCAAATGCGGTCCGAGCCTCGTCGCCGACGACCTGCTGCGCATCATCGACAAGCTGAACCCCTCCAACGAGGCCGGTCGCATCACCCTGATCGGCCGCTTCGGCTCGGACAAGATCGCCGACCACCTGCCGCGCCTCATCGAGGCGGTGAAGGCCGAGGGCAAGGTCGTGGTGTGGTGCTCCGATCCGATGCATGGCAACACCATCAAGGCCTCGAACGGCTACAAGACCCGGCCGTTCGAGCGGGTGCTGGGGGAGGTGAAGAGCTTCTTCGACATTCACCGCACCATGGGCACCTATGCCGGCGGCATCCACATCGAGATGACCGGCGACGACGTGACCGAATGCACCGGCGGCGGCGTCGCGGCGATCACCGAAGCGGGGCTGCAGGACCGCTATCACACCTATTGCGACCCCCGGCTCAACGCCAGCCAGGCGCTGGAGCTGGCCTTCCTCGTCGCCGAGGAGCTGCGGCTGCAGCGTCCGGCCCGTTCCGAGAGAATTGTGGCAGCCGAGTGAACTAACTCGCTCTCGGGTGCGTTACTGCCTACGGCTCCGCGTGCGCGGGCAGTAACTCCACGCGCCAAGCGCGCCAGCCCTGGTGATCGATGCCACGTTCGTTCTTTCCGCGGGCCGACGCCGCGACCAAGGCCCGGTTGGATCGTGACCCGGTCATGCTCCTTGCCAACAATTTCGATTGGGCCGCAACTGAACTCGGCCCGATCGCCGGCTGGCCGGTAGCGCTCCGCTCTGCGGCCCGGCTGATCATGACGGCCGCCGCGCCGATGGCGCTGCTGATCGGTCCGCGCGGCATAATGCTCTACAACGCCGCCTATGCACCGATCGCCGGCGGCCGGCATCCCGGCGCCTTCGGCACCTCCGTGTTCGACAGCTGGCCTGAGGTGGCCGAGTTCAACCGCGACGTCATGCGGCAGGTACTGGCGGGACAATCCCTGGCGTTCAACAGCCAGCCCTTCGTTTTCACGCGCAACGGCGCCCCCGAGAACGTCTGGCTGAATCTCGATTACTCCCCGGTGCTCGATGATGACGGCAGCGGTCTCGCCGTCCTCGCCATCGTTCAGGAAACCACAATGGGCGTGCTTGCCGAGCAGGCCCTGGAGGAAAGCCGCGAGAAGCTCGACCTGGCCCTCAGTGCATCGGGTATGGTCGGCGTCTGGGACTGGAACATCGTCGATAACATCGTCACCGCCGATGATCGCTTCGCAGCGCTCTACGGCGTGACGCCGGGGGCCGCAGCGGTGGGATTGCCGATCGAGACATTCCTCGCGGGCATCCATGCCGATGACCGGCAGCGGGTAATTGCGGAAATCGGCGACAGCCTGAAGCAACCGGGGCCGGTGCGGTTCGAGTATCGCCTGTCGGCGCGCGAAGGCGTGCCGGAGCGCTGGGTGGTCGCGTCGGGCCGAGTCATTACCGAAGGCAACGGCAGGGCGGTGCGCCTGCCGGGCATCGTGGTGGATGTCACCGACGAGCGCCGCGTGGCCGAGCAACTGGTCGAAAGCGAGCAGCGCTTCCGTACGCTCGCCGACACCATGCCGCAGATGGTGTGGTCGACCCTGCCTGACGGCTATCACGACTATTACAACGCGCGCTGGTACGAGTTCACCGGCGTTCCCGCCGGTTCGACCGACGGCGAAGGCTGGAATGGCATGTTCCATCCCGAGGATCAGGACCGCGCCTGGACCGTCTGGCGTCACTCGCTCGCCACCGGCGCTCCCTACCGCATCGAGTATCGGCTGAAGCACCACAGTGGCGCTTACCGCTGGGTGCTGGGACAGGCATTGCCGATGCGCGACGGCTCCGGCCGCATTACCCGCTGGTTCGGCACCTGTACCGACATCCACGAGCAACGACTGGCTCAGGAGGAGCGCGAGGTCATCGCGCAGGAGCTCAGCCATCGCATCAAGAACATCTTTGCCGTCATCGGCGGCATCATCAGCCTGAACGCACGCACCCATCCGGAAGCCAAGGACTTCGCCGACGGGCTGCGTGGGCGCATCCTGGCGCTGGGCCGCGCGCATGATTTCGTGCGCCCCCATTCGCGCGAGTCCGCGGCGCGCTCGAACCCCTCGTCGCTGCAGGCGCTGATCAGCGACTTGCTGCAACCCTATCGCGACGGCGATACCGAGCGGGTGGAGTTCCGGGGCGCCGACGCGACCATTGACGATGGCGTCGCCACCCCGCTGGCGCTGCTATTCCACGAACTGGCGACCAATGCGGCCAAGTACGGCGCACTCTCCCGTAACGATGGGCGGGTGGAGATCACCAGCGAAGTCGTCGGTGCCGACTATCTGCTGCGCTGGCGCGAAGTCGGCGGCCCCGCACCGCAGCCTGGTGCGGTCGGGTTCGGATCACGGCTGATTTCTTTGAGTGTGGAGGGGCAGTTGCGCGGCAAGCTGGAGCGGCGCTACGGCGAAACCGGGCTGGAGGTCGATATCAGCGTCCCGCTGGCGTCACTCAGCCGCAGTGCCGAACTCAAGCCAGTGCCGGCTGTGACCCGAACGAGCCAAACAGTCTGAGCCGGCGCGGCGGCTGAGTCTTGGGCTGCGTCTGCTTGCGCACCGAGATGGCGAACTCGACGGCCTGGCGCAGTTCCGTGTTGTCGACCGGCTTGGGGATCACGCCGATCGTACCAGGCACGCCATCGCCCAACTGCGCCGGGTTCGCCGTCATGTAGACGACGGTGACGCCGCGCGCCGCGAGCTTGCGCCCAACTTCGATGCCGGTCGGGCCATCAACCAGGTTGAGATCGACAAAGGCCAGCTCGGCTTCATCCGCCAGCGCCATTGCCTGGCGGCTGTCCGATGCGATGCCTACCGGCTCGTGGCCCAGGTCGTACAGCAGGTTTTCAAACTCGGCGGCGACGAAAATCTCGTCTTCCACCACCAGAACCTTGCAACTCATCGTCGTATTCCAAGTCAGTTTACGTCTTGCCGGTCCAACTCAATTGCCGCCCAGAAGGTTGCAGCCCGGTTCTGCATGGCTCCTCTGTGGCGGTGGAAAACGCGACAATGCTTATCAAATTGTAGATTCGCGCCGACCTGTCGCCGGACTCAGTTGCAGTTTGCCAGTTCATTTAGCGGAACATTAACCCTAACCGGTCATGAATAGCTCACGTACGCGTTTGTTGCGGAGCATCCGATGTCCATCCGTCTGGCCACCAGTCTCGCCGTTCTCGCCGCCGCTGTCGGCGGCCCGGCCTTGGCAGCCGACTGGGGTGAGGATTGGTCGCCCGAAGAGGTCTATCGCGGCGCCTACTCGACCGAGCCCAAGGACTGGACCGAGATGGGTGACGAGACCGACGGCATCCACATCGAGACCGGGCTGCGCTACTGGTATTCGTGGGGTAGCCAGAACTTCGATCTGGGTCCCCTCAACTTTCAGGAAACCGACAATGCGCACTCGGTCGAGGCGCACATCCGGGTAGAAGAGGATGCCACCCGCACCTATGCCAAGGGCTGGGCGGGCTACTCCTTCGCCATCAACGGCGACTACACCGATCCCTATGGCAGTGCGCCCGTCAGCGACGGCGTCCTCGGCTATGCCGGCGCCGATTTTGGCTGGAACGCCTTCGGCGACGGCAAGGGCACCGGAGTAGGGGGCTTCGTCGGTTACAACTACTGGAACAACTCCCCGCGCACCGGCCGGGCCAACTACACCACAGCCACCGGTGCTGGCGACATAACCTGGAATGACCAGAGTGGCGTATGGTCCCTGCCGGGCGACAGTGTCGACGACAAGATTGAGCTGCACATGCTGCGACTTGGTCTCAGCGGCAAGGCCGAGATCAACGAGTTCCTCGACTTCAGCGCCGAGGTTGCAGCGGTGCCGTTCGCGTCCATCAACGGCGTGATGGGCGGCCATGCTGGCTCATCGAGCGGCGACTTGGGCCCTTATCCAGGCTGTCCCCAGGGCGCAGGCCCCTGCTTCTACGAGTTCAACGGCTCTCCAACCACGATCAGCGGTTGGGGCTACGGCGCGATGGGTGAGGCCATGCTGGGCATCACTCCCGTCGAGAATCTCACGGTGCGGGTGGGCGGCCGTGCGTGGTATGTCGGCGGCACCTACGATGCCACGTGGCGCCAGGTCATCGTGACCGCGCCGCAGGAGCTTCCAGATGTCGGCGCTCCGCCGGCGCCGCCCGATCCGCCATACGGCGCTCCCACGCTGACTCAGCAGAACGTCATCTCAACCGAGAACCCGTTCTCGCTGTTCCGCTACGGCCTGCTTGCCGAGCTGACCTACTCGTTCTGACCTGCCGATCGGACTTCTCCAGTCAGATCCCGCGCGACCGGCTGTCCGCTTGCCCCGACCGGGGTGAGCGGATAAGTCTTGCCGCGTTTTCAAACGGCTCGGATTTCCCACGTGACCGATCGTCTCCGCATTGCTCTCGCGCAGCTCAATCCGACCGTGGGCGCCATCGCGCAAAACCTGGCGCTGGCCCGCCAGACGCTGGCCGATGCCGCCGGGCAGGGCGCCGATATCCTCCTGTTTTCCGAGCTGTTCCTCACCGGCTATTTCCCCGACGACCTGCTGTTCAAGCCGCGCTTCATCGCTGATGCGATGGCCGCCGCCGAGGATTTTGCCCGCGCCACCGCCGGCACGGCCGTCACCGCGATCATGCCGACGGTGTGGCGCGAGGGCGGCAAGCTGTTCAATGCCGTGATCGTCTGCGAGGCGGGCGTCATCGTCGCCCGGCGCTACAAGCGTGAGCTGCCCAACGACGATATCTTCTACGAGAAGCGTTACTTCGAGCGCGCCGACCTGCAGGAGCCGGTGACGATCAAGGGTGTCTCGATCGGTATCCCGATCTGCGAAGACATCTGGCACCCGGACGTCTGCGCCCATCTGGTCGACCAGGGCGCCCGCATCCTGCTTTGCCCCAATGGGTCGCCTTACTGGCGCAACAAGCAGGCCACCCGCTACAAGCTGGTCACCGATCGGGTTGCCGAAGACAACGTGCCGCTGCTCTATCTCAACCAGGTCGGCGGCCAGGACGAGCTGGTCTATGACGGCGCCAGCTTTGGCATCGAGCCGGGTGGTCGGCTGGTGGTGCAGGCCAGGAGCTTCGAGCCTGAGATCCTGATGTCGAACTGGGCCCGGACCCCGGATGGGTGGCGCTGCACCGATCCACACGTCACGCCGCTCTCGAGCGTCGACGAGGCGCCGTGGCGGGCCTGCGTGCTCGGGCTCCGCGACTACGTCAAGAAGAATGGCTTCAAGTCGGTAGTGCTCGGCCTTTCCGGCGGTATCGACAGCGCGGTGGTGGCGGCGATGGCGGTCGACGCCATTGGCGCAGAGAACGTCCACTGCCTGATGCTGCCCTACCGCTACACCTCGGAGGAGAGCCTTGCCGACGCCCGCGACTGCGCGCAGCGGCTGGGCGTTCGCTATGACGTCGTCTCGATCGGCGATCCGGTGGAAGCTGCGCTCAACGAGCTGCAGCCGGTATTCGGCAACCGCCCGCAGGATCTGACCGAGGAGAACATCCAGTCGCGCATGCGCGGGGTCTACCTGATGGCGGTCTCCAACAAGCTCGGCTCGCTCCTTCTTACTACCGGCAACAAGTCCGAGATGGCCGTCGGTTACGCCACCATCTACGGCGACATGAATGGCGGCTTCAACCCGATCAAGGACATGCTGAAGATGCGTGTCTATGAGCTGGCCGACTGGCGCAACAGGCACCGCCCGGCCGATTGTCTCGGTCCCGATGGGTTGGTGATCACCCAGAACATCATCGACAAGGCCCCTTCGGCCGAGCTCCGCCCCAACCAGACCGACCAGGACTCGCTGCCGCCGTACCCGATCCTCGACGAGATTCTCGTCGGGCTGGTCGAGCTCGAGCTCAGCGTCGCCGAAGTGGTGCAGCGCGGCGAGGGGCGCTTCGACCGCGCCCTGGTCAAGCGTATCGAGAAGCTGCTGAACATCGCAGAATACAAGCGCCGCCAGTCTGCCCCGGGCGTGAAGATCTCCCGCAAGGCTTTCGGGCTGGGCCGCCGCTACCCGATCACCAACGGCTATCGCGACGAGAATCTGATCGCCGAGCCGATCGGGCGGCTGGACAGCAAGGGTCTGGAATGACCACCGTCCGCTACGCCCCGTCGCCGACCGGCCGCCTGCACCTCGGCAACGCCCGCCCGGCGCTGATGAACTGGCTGTTCGCCAAGTCCACCGGCGGCCGCTATATCCTGCGTCTCGACGACACCGACATCGCCCGCTCCACCGAGGCGTTCGCCGAAGGCATTCACACCGACCTGAACTGGCTCGGCATCACGCCCGACCTCAGGGTCCGCCAATCCGATCGCACTGCGCTCTACGACACGGCGCGCGACAGGCTGATCGCCGCCGGCCGCCTCTATCCGGCCTACGAGACGGAGGAGGAGCTCGACAGCAAGCGTGCCCGCGCCCGCCTGCTCGGTCGTCCGCCGGTCTACGATCGGGCCGCTCTGCAGCTCACGCCGGAGCAGAAGGCGAAATACGAAGCCGAGGGGCGCAGGCCGCATTGGCGCTTCAGGCTGGATGGCCGCCCGGTCGAGTTCGTCGACCTGATCAAGGGGCCGCAGACGGTCAACACCGCCTCGATGTCCGATCCGGTGCTGGTGCGTGCCGACGGCTCCTACCTCTACACGCTGCCCTCGGTGGTGGACGACATCGAGCTGGGCATCAGCCACGTGATCCGTGGCGAGGACCATGTCAGCAATACCGGCACGCAGATCGAGATTTTCGAGGCGCTGGGTGGCAAGGTCCCGGCCTTCGCCCATCACAACCTGCTGACCGGCGCCGAAGGCGAAGGGTTGTCCAAGCGCCTCGGCTCGTTGTCGCTCGAGGAGTTGCGGGAGGCCGGGTTCGAGCCGATGGCTGTCGCGATGGCGGCGGTGCTCACCGGCACCAGCCTGCCGCTCGAGCCCTATCCGGATCTCACAGCACTTGGCCAGGTGTTCACGCTGGATGCCGTTTCGCACGGTTCTGCCCGTTTCGATCCGGCCGAACTTGCGAGCCTCAACGCCCGTATCCTGCATCAGATGCCATTCGAGACCGCGCGTTCCCGCCTCGCGCCACTGGGTCTCGCATCCGAGGCACTATGGCTGGCGTTGCGCGGCAATCTCGCGGTGTTCTCCGATATCGTCGACCTGGCGACCCTTGTCTCGGGTCCGGTCATACCGGTGATCGCCGAAGAGGATCGAGCGTTTCTCAGCCAGGCGAGACAATTGCTGCCGGCCGAGCCCTGGGACGAAACGACCTGGTCGAAATGGACCGAGGCACTCAAGGCCGCGACCGGCCGCAAGGGCAGGCCCCTGTTTCACCCGCTGCGCCTGGCCGTTACCGGCCGGGAGCAGGGGCCCGAACTCAAATCCCTGCTGCCGCTTGTGGGGCGTACGGCGTGTCTGGCCCGACTACCCTGACCCGTTTGTCGCCGAACTGAACGATCCGCCCGGGCTGGTTGGCTGCCGCCGGCGCGACGACGGCGACTACCGGCTTGGGTGTCTCGCCCGGCGCGGCCGGCCGCGGGCGCGGCAATGGGATGTCGACGAACTGCGTCAGTTCGGCCACCTGGGTCGGGGCGACGGTCGGCGAGATGCGGCGTCCGTCCCGCAGCGGCAGCGGGAACGTCGCTCCGCGGAACGTCACCATGGCTCGGGTACCGCCGGTCGGTAACTCGGCGAGGGTGATAGCGCCCTGGTCCTGCGTCGAGGTGCACTTGCTGGTGGTGTCGAACTCGGTGCGGAACTTGAACGCGTTGGGCAAGGACGAATAGGGCTCGCCCCACTCGTTGACCATCTGCTCGGGCTCCTGCCCCGGATTGTCGTAATAGTAGAGGTCGACGTCCAATCCCGGACACATCGCCCGGCACTGCTGCGCGTCGTTGGCGACATAGTCGACCAGGGTCGAATAGCTGATCGGCCACCAGAACCCGTCGGTCTTGCGCACGCACAATGTCCGCACCGTGTGATAGTCGCCGTAGGGGTTGAACTCTTCGCCGCGGATGCCGCCGGCGCCGTCGTCGCCATCGGTGAACACGCCGAACAGCCGCTCGAACAGGTTGCCGCGATCGCCGCGATCGACGTTCACGCGCGAGCGGCCATCGCAATCGAAGCGTGCCATTTCCTGCAGGATCGCCTCGCGCTGCTGCGCCACCGCCTCGCCGGTACTGACACTCTGCGACAATTGCTGCACTTCCTCGCGGCCGCGCAGCACTTCACGCGCCAGCGCCCGGCATTCGGGGCTGAGCCGCCGGCCGGCTTTGGCATCGTCGTTGCAGCCCTGGCGCACATAAGCGCTTTCGGAACGCTGGACTTCGCGCTGCAGGCGTTTCAGCGCGCCGCCCTGAGAATTCTGGAAGTCGGAGTTCCGGTCGAGCGAGCGCAATGTCGCCTGCAGGCGCGCGCAGCTGTCGGCCTGCGCGTAGGCAGTCGACACATCGATCAACAACCCGGCCCACGCCACCAGGAACAGCAGGGCGAAGCGGAGGAGAGCGGCCGCGCGCAAATTGGTAGTCAGTTCGAACCGGATCGTGTGGCCCTCCGCCAGAGCGCTTCGGGAAAAGCTGTGAGACTTTTCTGGTTCGGAAGCGCGAAAACCAAAGACTTGCCTAGTCGGCCAATACGCCCAAAGCGAGACGCCGCCCGTGAGATTCGTCACAAGCAATAGCACAGCACGGGCGCCGGTTAACGCCTCGTGACGGTGGCTGCAACGTCGCGTGACGGTGGTAACGCAGGCGTGACCGAGCCGGCTGGTGCTAGCTGGGGCCGACCGACGCCGGCGCCGCGAGACCGCTCGCCACCGGGGTGGAGTCTCGGCGAATGGGGCAACAGCAGGGCCGTTCGCGTCCATTCTTTGCTTTTCTGCAGTAGCCCGGCCCAGCTTATGTGCTTAGGTGCGCTGCATCGCGCCTTGTCGCTGGAGTACCACCTTGCAAGCTCGTATCGCTTCCGCCGCCCTCGCTGGGATGCTCGCCCTTTCCCTGGCTCCCACGGCGCAGGCGCAAACCCCCGCCGACTTCACCAAGTTCACCGAGACCTGCCTCGCCGCCCAGGCATTCCTGTTGGGCGAAGTCCCCGAGGGCGTCGACGCATCGCTGATCCTGACCCCGCTTTGCGGTTGCCTGACCGGCGCCTTCAAGGACATGCCGCAGAAGGATGTCGACATCCTCGCGGCAGACCTGCGCGGCGAAGGTACCGACGAGCTGCACGCCGCCCACGGCAGCTACGAGAAGGTGACAGAACTCGCCCGCGAGGGCCTGACCACCTGTTTCGCCAGCCCCGAGGTGACCGCGGCGATGCAGACCACGATGCCGCCGTCTGCCGCGCCGGCACCCGCCGATCCGGCTGCACCGGCGGCCCCGCAATAATCGATCGGTCGGGGGCGCTTCGGCGCCCCTTGCTTTTTGTCGGCGCTGCGGTCAGATTGCGCGCCATGAAAACCGGCACCGCGAACTGCATTACCGGCTGCATTATTATCCGCTAAGCATTGCTGGCGGCGCGGTTTTCTTCATCCTCTGATCTGTAGTCCCGAAGAACCCGTCCGCGAGCGTCTCATCGTGCGCGAGGAACTCTGACTTTGGGCGACATCACTCTGAAGCTCCACAACACGCTGACCCGGGCGAAGGAGGATTTTGTCCCCATCGATCCCGATAACGTCCGCATGTATGTGTGCGGGCCGACGGTGTACGACTACGCCCATATCGGCAATGCCCGCCCGGTAATCGTCTTCGATCTGCTGTACCGGCTGCTGCGCCACATCTACGGCGCCGAGCACGTCACCTACGCCCGCAACATCACGGACGTTGACGACAAGATCAACGCCCGGGCCGTCCGCGACTATCCCGGACTGCCGCTCAACGAGGCGATCCGCAAGGTTACCGAGAAGACCGCCAGCCAGTACTTCAAGGATGTCGCGGCTCTGGGAACCCTGGAGCCTGATCATCAGCCGCGCGCCACCGATTTCATTCCGGAGATGCAGTCGCTGATCTCGACGCTGATCGGCAGCCGGCATGCCTACGAGGCAGCCGGCGAGGTGCTGTTCGATGTCGGCTCGATGCCCGACTACGGCAAGCTGAGCGGCCGTAACCTCGAGGACAACCTGGCCGGCGCGCGCATCGCCGTCGATGCACACAAGAAGAACCCCGCCGATTTCGTGCTGTGGAAGCAGTCGAGCGCCGAAGAGCCGGGCTGGGACAGCCCGTGGGGCAGGGGACGCCCGGGCTGGCACATCGAGTGCTCGGCGATGAGCGAGCGCTACCTCGGCCAGGTGTTCGATATCCATGCCGGCGGCCTCGACCTGATCTTTCCGCACCACGAAAACGAGATCGCCCAGTCGCGCTGCGCCCACGGTACGCCTGTCATGGCCAACTACTGGCTGCATAACGGCTTCCTGCAGGTCGAAGGGCAGAAGATGTCGAAGTCGCTCGGCAACTTCATCACCATCTCCGAACTGCTCGAAACCGACAGGTTCGGCGGCCGCAAATGGCCGGGGGAGGTGCTGCGCCTCGCCATGCTGATGACTCACTACCGTGAGCCGATCGATTTCTCGGTGAAGCGTCTGGAAGAAGCCGAGCAGAAGCTTCGCGACTGGCAGCGCGCCGCCAAGCCCAGACCCGGCACGCCGCCGGAGCCGTCGGTGGTCGCCGAACTCACCGACGATCTCAACTTCCATCGCGCTTCGGTTGCACTCGACGCCGTCGCCCGCAGAGCCAACCGCGGCACCGAAACTGCTGCCAACTGCCTTGCCGCGACGCTGGAGTTCCTCGGCTTCACCACCGATGGTCTGCTGACCGCCGCCACCGCTGACGCCCCGGCCGGGGTCGAGGAAGCCGTCGCCGCTCGCCTCGCCGCCCTCAATGCCAGGGATTTCGCAAAAGCTGACACCATCCGGGCCCAATTGCTGACACAGGGTGTCCAACTGATGGACTACAAGGACGAAGCCGGCCAACGCCAGACCAGGTGGGAGGTGGTGAGGTGAGCGTCATCATCGACCACGTCGGCCTCAAGGTCACCGACTTCGTCCTCTCGCGCGACTTCTATACCGCCGCGCTGGGTGCCCTCGGCATCAAGCTGCTGGCGGAGTTCGAGTATGACGGGGTGAAGTCGGCGGGTTACGGCGTCGATCGTCCGACCTTCTGGCTGGGCACCGGCAAAAGTCTGCGCGGCGGCGATACGCACGTCGCCTTCGTTGCCTCGAGCCGAGCCGCCGTCGAGGCTTTCTACACCGTGGCGCTTGCTGCCGGTGGCCGCGACAACGGTCCGCCGGGTCTGCGCCCACATTATTCGCCCGACTACTACGCTGCCTTCGTATTGGACCCTGACGGAAACAACATCGAGGCCGCTTATGTCGGCCCGGAGGGAGGACGCCCATGAGCGCTTTGGATCACGTAGCCATTTCGACCGCCGACTACCCGACCTCGCTGGCCTTCTACGAAAAGGCGCTGGCCCCGCTCGGCATCAAGACGCACATGAAGTTCGAGGGCGATGAGGGTAACGTCGCCGGGCTCGGCTCGGAGCAGCCGTTCCTGTGGATCGGCGATGGCGGCAAGCTCACTGGCGGCCGGGTGCATCTGGCTTTCAGCGCCCCCAATCGGGCTGCCGTCGATGCATTCTATGCCGCAGCGATCGCTGCGGGGGGCAAGGACAATGGCCCGCCGGGCCTGCGTCCGCACTATCACGCCGCCTACTACGCCGCCTTCGTCTACGATCCGGACGGGCACAACATCGAAGCCGTGTGTCATGCCCCCGAGTGAGGCTCCGTTTACCGGCGGCTGCCAATGCGGCGCGGTGCGTTTTGCCGTCGGCCGGCTCGGCCGCGGCTCGATCTGCCATTGCCGCATGTGTCAGAAGGCCTTCGGTGCCTTCTTCGGCCCGCTGATCACCTCGTTCGATGTCGTCTGGACCCGCGGCGCGCCGAAATATTTCGAGAGTTCCGACAAGATCAAGCGCGGCTTTTGTTCGGAGTGCGGCACGCCGCTGACTTACGAGGAGATCGGCCGTCCGGCCGATCAGCAGGTCGAGATCGCCATCGGCGCCTTCGACGATCCGACTGTCGCCGCGCCGGCGATCCAGGTCAACCTGGCTGACAAGCTGCCCTTCTTCGATGGCCTTGCGACGCTGCCGGTTCGTACCGAGTACGCGGCTGGTTGGCATGAGTTCATGGCGAGCCTCGTCAGCCACCAGCACCCTGACCACGACACGGCCGAGTGGCCACCCAGACAAGGTTTCCCGGCGTGACGCTCCGCACCTACTATCCCGAGATCGAGCCATACGCTTCCGGCCATCTCGATGTCGGCAACGGCCACCAGATCTACTGGGAGCGCGTCGGCACGCCCGGCGCCAAGCCCGCGGTATTCCTGCATGGCGGCCCAGGCGGTGGGCTCAGTCCCAACCAGCGCCGTGTCTTCGACCCGGCGCGCTACGACGTGCTGTTGTTCGATCAGCGCGGTTGCGGCAAGTCACGCCCGTTCGCCGAGCTCGAGCATAACACCACCTGGGATCTGGTCGCCGATATCGAGCGGTTGAGGCAGATGGTCGGCGTCGAGCAATGGCTGGTGTTCGGTGGCTCGTGGGGCTCGGCGCTGGCGCTCGCCTACGCCCAGAAGCATCCGGACCGCGTCACCGAACTGGTGCTGCGCGGCATCTTCACCCTGCGCCGGTGGGAACTGCTCTGGTACTACCAGCACGGCGCTTCGCTGCTGTTCCCCGACAAGTGGGAGCGCTTCATCGCCGCGATCCCGCCGGTCGAGCGCGGCGACATGATGGCCGCCTATCGCCAGCGGCTCACCAGTGCGGATCGCGACATCCGGCTTGGTGCCGCCCGCGAATGGGCACGCTGGGAGGGCGAGACCATCACGCTGTTGCCAGACCCGCAGGTCAGTGACGCCTTCTATGGCGACGAGTATGCGCTGGCCTTTGCCCGTATCGAGAACCACTACTTTGTCCATGCCGGCTGGATGGACGAGGGCCAACTGATCCGCGACGCCGGCAAGCTCCGGGATATCCCCGGCGTCATCGTGCAGGGGCGCTACGATATCGCATGTCCGCCACAGACTGCCTGGGACCTGCATCAGGCCTGGCCTGAGGCGGAGTTCATCATGGTCGAAGGGCAGGGGCATGCGATGAGCCAGCCCGGTATCCTCAATCATCTGATCGAAGCGACCGATCGCTTCGCTGGAGGTGGAATGTGAGCGACGACAGCTATCGCTTCCGCGAGTATTCGGGCGGCTGCCAATGCGGCGCCGTCCGCTGGCACGCCACCGAGCTGCGCGACAACCCGCATTTCTGCCATTGCCGCATGTGCCAGAAAGCGGCCGGGAACGTGTTCATCGACCTGGTCGGCATTCGTCACGAGCACCTGACCTGGACACGTGGCAAGCCGAGCGAATTCAACAGCTCCGATGTCGCGGCGCGCGGCTTCTGCAGCAATTGCGGAACGCCGCTCTACTACCGTTCGCTCGGTGGGCCGCACGTCTCGATGACCATCGGCTCGTTCGACACTCCCCATCTCATCCCGATCCTCTACGAGATGGGCCTCGAAGGCCGTCATCCCGGTCTTCGCCCGGTTCCGGGCGCCGAGCAGATCGGCACCACCGAGGAGGGCGATGGCGTCGAAGCGGTGGCGCGGGTTCGCGCCTCCAACCACCAGCACCCGGACCACGACACCACCGAGTGGGTGCCGCACCATGGTTGATGTCCATCTTTCCGGCGGTTGTCAGTGCGGCGCGGTGCGGTTCCACATCACCGGGAACGTCGGCACGCCGTCGATCTGCCATTGCCGCATGTGCCAGAAGGCCCATGGCGCGCCGGTCATCGGGTGGCTGACCGTGCCGGACGACAAGCTCGACTGGACGCGGGGGGCGCCTGCCGCATTCCGGAGCTCGGCCGAAGCGGTACGCAGCTTCTGCGGCCACTGCGGTACACCCTTGGCTTTTCATCGCGACGGCGCGGCCGCAACCGATATCGCTACCGCCGCGCTCGACGAGCCCGAGCGGTCAGCCCCGGTGCGGCAATACGGCATCGAAGCCCGCATGAGCTGGTTCGATACGGCCCACCTTCTCCCTGGCGAGGTGGCCGGCGCGTGCAACAGTTCCTTTCAGCACCCCGACCACGACACCGCCGACTGGGTGCCGCACCATGTCTGACGTCCACCTCAGCGGCGGCTGCCAGTGCGGCGCGGTGCGTTTTCGCGTCGACCAGCAGCCCGAGAACGTCCATGTCTGCCACTGCCGCATGTGCCAGAAGGCGGTCGGTGGGCCGTTTGCCGTCATCTGTCCGGTCGACAAGGTGAACTTCCACGTCACCCGCGGCGAAATCAGCTGGTTCAAGAGTTCCGAACTCGCCAACCGCGGCTTCTGCCGCCATTGCGGCACGCCGCTGATCTTCGACTACCCTTGGGCGCCTGATATCGGCGTGCTGTCCGGCGCCTTCGACCAGCCCGACCTGGTGCCGCCGGTGATTCAGTATGGCAACGAGAGCCGCGTCAGCTGGTATGCTCATATCGGCGAGTTGCCTGGCGATACGCCGACCTATTCCGTCGACCCTGAAGGCCGCCTCGCCCGAATTAGGGCCTCGAACCGACAACACCCCGATCACGACACGGCCGAATGGCCACCCCGTAACTGAGTATCTCGTCATGACTGCCCAAGCTAAGGAACGGCTCTACCTTTTCGACACCACGCTGCGCGACGGTGCACAGACCGCCGGCATCGAGTTCTCGCTCGAGGACAAGATCTCGGTCACCGCGCTGCTCGAGCGTCTCGGTGTCGACTACATCGAGGGTGGCTATCCCGGCGCCAACGTCATCGACGACCAGTTCTTCACCGAGAGCCGCACCCGCGATGCCATCTTCACCGCCTTCGGCATGACCAAGCGGGCAGGCCGCTCGGTGGGTAACGACCCGGGCGTGCAAGCGACGCTGAACGCTGTTTCGGATGCCGCCTGCTTCGTCGGCAAGTCCTCGTCGCACCAGGTGAAGGTCGCGCTCGGCATCTCGCTCGAGGAAAATCTCGAAAGCCTGCGTGAGACGGTCGAAGCCACGGTTGCCGCCGGCAAGGAAGCGCTGGTCGACTGCGAACACTTCTTCGATGGCTACAAGTCCGACCCCGACTATGCGCTGCGCTTCGTGCGTACTGCGCGCGACGCCGGCGCCCGCTGGGTGGTGCTCTGCGATACCAATGGCGGCACCATGCCGTCGGAAGTCGCCCAGATCGTCGCTGAGGTCAGCCGAGTGGTGCCCGGCGATCATCTCGGCATCCATGCCCATGACGATACCGGCCAGGCCGTCGCCAATACGCTGGCCGCCGTTTCCGCCGGTGTCCGCCAGATCCAGGGCACGCTGAACGGCATCGGCGAGCGCTGCGGCAACGCCAACCTCATCACCCTTATCCCGACACTGGCGCTGAAGCCCGGCTTTGCGGATCGCTTCGAGATCGGCGTCAGCAGCGAGCAGCTCGCTGACCTCACTTCGATCTCCCGCGCCTTCGACGATCTGCTCAACCGCGCGCCGGCCCGCCAGTCGCCCTATGTCGGCACCTCGGCCTTCGCCACCAAGGCCGGCATCCATGCCTCGGCGCTGGCCAAGGATTTCTCGACCTATGAGCACGTGCCGCCCGAGGCGGTCGGCAACGAGCGCAACATCATGGTCAGCCAGCAGGCTGGCAAGTCCAACCTGCTCGCGGCGCTGAAGCGCCACGGCATCGAGATCGGCAAGGACGATCCCCGTCTCGAACGGCTGCTGCGCACCGTCAAGGAGCGCGAGGCGCGCGGTTACTCCTACGATGGCGCCGATGCGAGCTTTGTTGTCCTCGCGCGCGAGGTGCTTGGTACGCTGCCGCAGTTCTTCGACGTCGAAAGCTATCGCGCCAGCGTCGAGCGCCGCCACAATGCCCGGGGCGAGCAGATCACCGTTACCGAGGCGGTGGTGAAGATCCGCATCGGCGATGACCTGCTGATGTCGGTGGCGGAAGGCAACGGCCCGGTCAATGCGCTCGACCTTGCCATGCGCAAGGATCTGGGCGTGTTCTCGTCCCGCATCGCCGATCTCGAACTGGTCGACTTCAAGGTGCGTATCCTCGACGGCGGCACGGGCGCGGTCACCCGTGTGCTGATCGAAAGCCGCGATGGCACCGGCGAGCGCTGGTACACGATCGGCGTCAGCCCCAACATCATCGACGCCTCATTTGAGGCGCTTTACGAGTCGATTACCTATAAGTTGATGAAATCAGAGGCAGCCTGAGACGCCGGAACGGTAGGGGGCAGGTTGCCCCATGTTCCCCGGAGGCCTCGCTGAGCCGGACCGACGACCGACGTACGTTGCTGCTCGCCCTCGGCGCCGCCGGGGTGACGCTGGCTGTCGTCCTCGGCGTCATCGGCCTGCCGGCGGTCAACGCCTGCTCGACCGATCCGCGTGGCGTCATGACCTGCCTGCGCGATATGGCCGACCGCAAATTCGACCTGCCCGGCAGCATTCCCGGGCAGGTCGCTGACAAGCCGTCCGCCGCTGAGACATCGCCGCCGCCGATCGTCGTGGCCGAGACCGAGAGTCCAGCTGCTTCGGGCGGGCCGCTGGAGGCGCCGACCGTCGAACCGGCTGCTGCGCCGCCCACATCAGCGCCTGTTCCCGCTGCGGAGGTGAAGCTCGCGGCTGAACCGCGGCCAGCTTCGGTTGAAGTGGTACCCACCACGCCGGTGACCGCGCCGCCCGCTGCCGTGGAAATGGCGGCGGTCCCGGAGCCGGGGGCGGAGCTTGCTGCCGTGGAGCCGCCAGCCGCTGCGTCTGGGCCCGAGGCAACGAAGCCGGATGACAGTGCCCTGAGCTGGAGCACCGCTTCGCCGCCTCAGGCTGCTCCCGAAGCCCCTGCGATGGACGAACCCGTCGCTGCGCCGCCTCCTGCTGCAAAGTCCGCGCCGTCAACCGAAGCGGTCGAGCCATCCGCAACGGACACAGCCGAGCTGGCCGAGCCCGAGCCGCAGTCGGAGCCGACCGCCTTGCCCTCGGTTGGCGCACCGCAGCCGCCGCTCGTGGTCGCCAATGCCGAACCGGCCACGGCACGGCCTCCGGCCCCCACGGTCGCTGCCCCGGTCATTCTCGCCCCGACGATCGACGCCATCGAACTCGATGCAGGTGCGAGCTTCGTTTCCGGCTCGGGCCCGGCGGGGGCGCTGATGCGCCTCTATGCCGACGGCCAACTGGTCGGCGAAAGCCCGGTGGAAGAGGGCAGGTGGCTGGTCGAGGGCAGCAACCTGCTTGACAGCCCTCGCCGCGAATTGCGCGTCGAGGCCATCGAGCCCGGTACCGGCAAATTGCTCGGCGTCGCGGCCATCACCGTCGAGATCGAGCTGCCCGATGGCGGGACCCCGCCAGACGAACGCCCGGAAACGACGCCGGACCTCGGTAGCGGTGTCGCGCCTGCGCCCGAGCCTGCCCCTCCTGTCGCCAGGACCCCGACGCCCATCGCCGCACCTCCTGCCCTGGCCGAAAACGAGACACCGCTCAGTACGATCCTCCCGGAGGCTGAGTCGGTCAGCGAACCGGCGGTGGTGATCGAACCGGAGGTTGCCGAGGCTGATCCGGCTGCTGAGCCGGAGCTTGCGGCGCCACCCCCCGACCCACTGCCACCTCTCGCCGCAGTGGTGCCAGAGGGTGAGTCTGCGTCGGTCGAGATTCTCGCGCCGTCTGCTCTTGAGCCAACGATCTTGCCTCCGGTCGGCGGCAACGGCGAGGCGCCATCGACGATCAGCCTGCCGACGCCGAACGCACCCGCGCTGATCGCCGAATTCAACGTCGCGGCCGATGAGCCGGTCCGACCTCCCGGCCAGCCCGTCACCATCCTGCGGCTGCTGCCCTTCGGCGATCCGGACGAGGGCCGCTACAATGTCGGCAAGGCCATCATCCGCCGCGGTGACACGCTGTGGAGCATTGCACGCCGCTACTACGGCCACGGTATCCACTACCGCACCATCTTCCATGCCAATCGCGAGCTGATTCACCGTCCCTGGCGGATCTTTCCCGGCCAGGTCTTCGACCTGCCACTGGTCACCGACGACTGACGCGATCCCTGACAGGGTTATGCCCGCCTATCCGGTTCAACTGCCCAGTCAGGCAGGTGGTTTCGCCTTGCCTTGGCGAGGCCGATCTTTTATCGCTGAATAACGATGAACCCGATGCATGACGACGACATCGCCAATGTGATGCGGGCCCTCGGACATCCCGTCCGGCTCAACATCCTGCGCATCCTCGCCGCCCAGCGGGCGGGCGATTGTTGCTGCACCGATGTCACGCAGAACCTGTCGCTGGCCCAGTCCACCGTCAGCCAGCACATCAAGGTGCTGCTCGACGCCGGTCTGGTCGAGCGTCACCCCAAGGGCACGCGCAACTGCTACTCGCTGCGCGCCGATCGCCTCGCCGATTTCGGCGTCGCCTGCACCGGCTTGTTCACCGGCCTCACCGATCACCCGGTCAAAGAGCTCGCCTGATGTCCTCCGCCGATGAGGCAACCAAGCGCCCCACCGTCAGCGCGGAGGAGGGTGGCCTGCTTGCCACTGTACGAAACCTCTGGGGCTATATGTGGCCAGAGGGTCGCCCCGACCTGAAATGGCGGGTCATCCTCGCCATCGGCGCTCTGCTGGTGTCGAAGGTCGCCACCACGCTGATCCCCTTTGTCTACAAGTGGATCATCGACAGTCTCGACGGCACCACGCCCGATACGGCGCTGGTCATGGGCATCGCCATTCCCATCGTGCTGGTTGTCGCCTTCGGCGTCGGCAACATCATCGATGCCGGCTTCCAGCAGCTGCGCGATGTGCTGTTCGCCTCGGTCGGCCAGCACGCCGTCCGCAAGCTGGCGCTGCAGACCTTCGAGCACCTGCACAAGTTGTCGCTGCGCTTCCACCTCGCCCGCCGCACCGGCGGTTTGAGCCGGGTCATCGAGCGCGGCACCAAGGGCATCGAGACCATCGTGCGCTTCACGATGCTGAACACCGCGCCCACGCTGGTCGAGTTCGTCATCACCGGCGTCATCTTCATCGTCATGTTTGGCGTCAGCTACCTCTCGGTGCTGGTCGTCACCGTCTGGCTCTACCTGTGGTTCACCATCAAGGCTTCGAACTGGCGTATCGCCATTCGCCGCGACATGAACGACAGCGATACCGACGCCAACGGCAAGGCCATCGACAGCCTGCTGAACTTCGAGACGGTGAAGTACTTCGCCAACGAGAAGATGGAAGCACAGCGCTTCGATGCCTCGATGGAAAAGTACGAGCGCTCGGCCATCCGGATCTGGACCTCGCTCGGCTTCCTGAACTTCGGCCAGGCTCTGATCTTTTACACCGGCACGGTGATCATCCTGATCATGGCAGTGCTGGGTGTCATGAACCGGACGCTGACGCTGGGCGATTTCGTTCTGCTCAACACCTTCCTGATGCAGATCTACCGGCCGCTCAACTTCATCGGCTTCGTCTACCGCGAAATCCGCCAGGGCCTCACCGACATCGAAGAGATGTTCAAGCTGCTCGATCGTGCGCCGGAAATCCAGGACAAGCCCGGCGCCAGGCCGCTTGCCGTCACCGGTCCGGTGGTGAAGTTCGAGGACGTGAAGTTCCATTATGACGCCGATCGCCCGATCCTGAAGGGCATCAGCTTCGAGGTTCCCGCCGGCAAGACCATTGCGGTGGTGGGCCCGTCCGGCGCCGGCAAGTCGACCATCTCGCGGCTGCTCTATCGGTTCTACGACGTCATCGAGGGTCGGATCACCATCGACGGGCAGGATCTGCGCGACGTGACGCAGGAGAGCCTGCGTGCCGCCATCGGCATGGTGCCGCAGGATACGGTGCTGTTCAACGACACCATCGCCTACAACATCCGCTATGGCCGCCCCGATGCGACCGACGACGAGGTGAAGAAGGCTGCCGAGCTGGCGCAAATCGGCGCGTTCATCGAGAGCCTGCCCAAGGGCTATGACACGCCGGTGGGCGAACGCGGCCTGAAGCTCTCGGGTGGCGAGAAACAACGCGTCGCTATCGCCCGCACCATCCTGAAGGGCCCGCCGATCCTCATTCTTGACGAGGCGACCTCGGCGCTCGATTCAAAGACCGAGGAAGACATCAAGTCGGCCCTCGACGTGGTCTCCGCCAACCGCACCACGCTGGTCATCGCTCATCGGCTCTCGACCGTCGTCAACGCCGACGAGATCATCGTCTTGCGTGACGGCCAGATCGCCGAACGCGGCACCCATCATCGCCTGCTGGTCAAGCAGGGGCTCTACGCCCAGATGTGGAACCGCCAGCGCGAGGCATCGGAAGCCGAGGAGCGCATGCAGCGCGTCGCCAACGACCCCGAAGGCTTCGTCAAGCGCGGTCTGCCGGCGGCGGAGTAGTGCTCAGTTCGGTCGTACTCTCGATTCATGATCGAGGCTGCGGCCACCCCCACCCTTGATCCCTCCCCATAAGGGGGAGGGAGGCGACAACCTCCACATCACGGTCCAGCACTCTCCTTCCCCCTTGTGGGAGGTAGCGAAGCAGTTTCGGGCGAAGCCGGAACCGTCGCGTAGCCGGAGGGCGTAGGCTCCACGCTCTGGCGCAGATGCAACCCACCCCTTGACCAATCCGTTGCGTCCGACCAAACAGCGCCGGCCAATGACCCAACCCTCCCGCAACGCCTCGCTCGACGCCCTGCGCGTCCTCAGTCTGTTCGGCATCGTGACGCTGCACGTCGCGGGCGGCGGCTTTGCCGACAACAAGCCGCTCGGCTTCGTGGTCGATGAACTCAGCCGTTTCGCCGTGCCGGTGTTCTTCCTGATGTCGGCCTATTTCTGGAAGGACGCCGACCTCGTCGCGCCGCTGCGCCTCGCCGGCAAGGTCGCGCTCCGGGTCATGCCGGCCTTTGCGGTGATCCTCGCGCTCACCATCGGGCTGCGCTTGCTCGAGGGCGGACGGCCGGGGTTCGAGCCGACGCCGGGTGGCCTGCTGCTGCTGCTCTGGTCGGGCGGCCCCGCCTTCCATCTGTGGTTCCTACCGGCGCTGGTTCTGGGCAGCGCCGTCGTCGCGACATTGGTGAAGTTCACCGGCCTGCGCTGGACCATCGCCATCACCTTGGCGCTCTATCTCGTCGGCACCCTCATCGGCGCCTACTCGAAGCCGCTTTTCGGTCACGGCAACCCGTTCTGGATGGATCGCAACGGACTGCTCTTTGCCCCAATCTTCCTCGTCATCGGAGTCTTGCTGCGCCGCCACCGCCACCGCCATGGGCTGGCTGGCCTGCCGATCCCGGCGATCATCGCAGCGGTCGTCGCCTTTGCCGCCCTGCACGTCGCCGAGGGCTACTTCGTCGTCGGCCGTTACGCTCTCGGCCACGATTACTCGCTCTCGACGCTGGGTTACGGCCTCGCCGTCGCTATCCTGTTCATGCGCATCGAGTTGCACAGCCCGATCTGGTCGACTCTGGGCCAGGCGACGTTCGGCGCCTACCTCATCCACCTGCTGGTGCTCAAGGTCCTCGCCGGCAGTCTCGGGCTCGGCCGCTACTCGTGGCTGATGATCATCCTGGGCTTCACGATCAGCCTCGGCCTGGCTGTTGCCTGGAGGGCAGGGCGCGCATCACTCGCCAGATATCGGGCAGCCGCTTAGCCCGGGCAGCGACAGCCTCCCCAAAATGAAAAGGCCCGGATCGCTCCGGGCCCTCTCAATTCGTTGCTGTCGTCCAGCCTACTCGGCCGCCTGGCGGCTCACCACCGTGACGCCGTCCTGCTCGGTTTCGACGAGGCCCGAACCTTCGGTCTTGATGAACCGCTTCGAGCTGTCGATGTCGGCCGGGATCTCGACCGTTTCGCCTTCCGGCGTGACGGCAGTGTGCTTGCGCCCACCGAAGATCGCCCGGAACGGCCACGCGATGGCGTTGCCGATGGCTCCGAACACCGCGCCGAACAGCCTGCCGATCCAGCCGTGGCGGATGACGCTCGGGGCGGTGATCATCACCGGCACCATCACCAGGGTGAGGGCGGTCGAGACGAACAGGCCCGAAACCAGCGCCGCCGAGAGGTGCGTGAACCACGAACCGGCGAGGCCGCCCCAGACGATCTCGCGCCGGATGAAGTCGAACTCGACGTTCACCGCCATCGGGATCACGCCCAGCGCCGTCACCGTGGCGGTGAGCAGCACCGGCCGCACGCGCTGGGCCGCAGTGATCAGCATCGCCTTGGTCGGCTCCACCCCGTCACCACGGTTGTAGTGGTTGTAGGTGTCGATCAGCACGATGCCGTTCTTCACCACGATACCTGCCAGCGCCACGATGCCGAGGCCGGTCATGATCGCCGAGAAGCTCATCCCGGTGATCGTCATGCCCAGCATCACACCGGCCAGCGACATGACCACGGTCGAGAGTGTCACCAGCACCTGGTAGAAGCTGTTGTACTCGAGCAGCAGCACCAGGAAGATGATGAACAGGGCAGCGGCCAGTGCCTGCATGATGAAGGCATTGGTATCGCCGATCTGCTCGTCCGCGCCGCCGAACGCCACCTTGGTGGTCGACGGGAAGCCCTGCTCGGCCACCCAGGCCTTCAGCTGCTCGACCTTGGCGTCGGTGGCAACACCCGGCGTCAGGTTGGCCGCAACGTTCATCACGTAGAGGCCGTTCTTGCGGCTGATATTGGCGACCTTCGGCACGGCCTCGCGCTTGATGAAGTTCGACACCGGCACGAGGCCCTGCGCCGTTACCACGCGGAGCGAGTCGAGGCTGTCGAAGCTGCGCTCCTCGAGCGGCAGGCGGACGCGGATATCCAGTTCGTCATCAGCATCGTCCGGCCGGTACGAGCCCAGCTTCACGCCCGAAGTGACCAGCTGCACGTAAGGGCTGAGCTCGCGCACGCCGATGCCGTACTTGGCCGCGGCGACGCGGTCGATGGTCACTTCCCAGTCGATGCCGGGAGACGGACGACCGTCTTCCACGTCCATGGTGTCGCCGAGCTGGTTCTCGACATAGTCGCGCAGCTTGGTCACCACCGGCGTCAGATCGGAATAAACCGTGCTTTCGACCGTCAGGTTGATCGCCTTGCCGGCCGGCGGGCCGTTTTCCTGCGCCGCGATCTGCACTTCGAGGCCCGAGATGTTCTTCACCCGGTCACGGATGTTCTGGAAGATCTCCTCAGCCTTGACGCGCTCGTTCCACGGCTGCAACTGCAGGTTGAACTGCCCGATGGTGTCCGGCGGACCACCGCTCGACATGGCGCTGCCGCCACCCGAGAAGGTCATGATCGAGTCCTGCACACCCTGCACCTGCAGGATCTGGTTCTCGACTTCCACCAGCATGTCGCGGATCTCGGTCGGCGAGTAGTTGCCGCGCGCGATCACGTTCACCGTACCGAACTCGGCCTCGGAGGCCGGGAAGGCTTCCATGCCGGTCGGGTTGGCGATGTAGGCGTAGAACATGAAGCCGACGACGGTGAAACCCGCCAGCAGCGAAATGATCGGATGCCGGATCAGGTGCTGCAGCGTGCGCACATAGACGCCCGTCGGCCCCTTCACCTTCTTCACGTCGAACTTGTCCGGGTACATGACGACGTCCGCGGCTTCCTTGGCCTTGGGGTCGACATGCTTGGAGGCGATGATCGCGCCGATCACCGGCATGAACACCAGCGCCGAGAGCAGCGAGGCGCACATCACCACGATCACGATGATCGGCAGGTAGCTCATGAACTTGCCGATGATGCCAGGCCAGAACAGCAGCGGGATGAACGCACCCAGCGTCGTGAAGGTGGCCGAAACCACCGGCACGAACATCTTGCGCGCCGCGAGGATGAACGCCTCTTTCTTGCTGACGCCCTCCTGCAGCTTTCGTTCTGCGTACTCGACCACCACGATCGGGTCGTCGACGAGCACGCCCACCGCCAGCACCAGGCCGAACATGATCATCATGTTGATGGTCATGCCGAGCATCTGCACCACGAGGAACGCGATCATGAACGAGATCGGGATCGAGGTGCCGATCATCAGGGCAGGGCGGACGCCGAGCGTGGCAACGCAGGTGACCATCACCAGCGCCACCGCGGTCAGCACCGCGGCTTCGAGCGAGCGGAACAGGTTCTTGGTGGAATCTGCCTGGTCGACGAGGAAGCTGTGCTGGATGCCCGAGGGCCAATCCTTGGTGAACTCGGTGGTGACCGCGCGGACCTTGTCCGAGATGTCGATGACGTTGGTGCCGAGCTTCTTGATCACCCCAAGCGTGATCGCCTGCTGACCGTTGACGTGCGCGTACTGGGTCGCGTCCTGGAAGGTCCGCGTAATGGTTGCTACGTCGCCGAAGGTCACGACATTGTCGCCGTCGGCCTTGATCGGCAGCGAATAGACGTCCTCAGCCGTGGTGATGAGCCCCGGCACCTCGACGTTGAACGAACCCTGTCCGGTATTGAGCGTACCGCCCGGCACCACCATGTTGTTCTTGGCCAGTGCGTCGAACAGCTCGTTGGCCGTGAGGTTGTAGGCCTCCAGCCGGCTCATATCGATGGTGACGGCCAGCATCTCGTCGCGCGAGCCGGAGATCGACACGCTCTGGACCGTCGGGATCGCTTCGAGCTCTTCCTTGAGGTCCTTGGCGCGCTGCACCAGAGTGCGCTCCGGCACATCGCCATACACCGCCACCGAGATGGAGGGCATGTCGGTGAACGAGATTTCCGTCACCGACGGCTCGGTCGCATCGTCGGGAAGTTCGCTGGCGACACCATCGAGCTTGGCGCGAATATCGGCCAGCGCCTTGTCGGCATCGGCGTTCACGTCGAACTCGAGGAACACCGAGGCGTGGCCGGTCGACGAGGTCGAAGTGTAGTTCTTCAGCCCGTCGATGTCCTTGACGCGGTCTTCGATCGGCTTTGCCAACAGGCGCTCCGCGTCACGCGGGGAAACGCCGGTCTGGCTGGTCGACACGTAGAAATACGGGATATCGATCGCCGGGAAGCTTTCCTTGGGCAACGACATATACGCGCTGAAACCGGCGAGGAGCAGCAGCGCCATCACCGTCAACACGACCCGCGGCATGCGCAGGACGCGTTCGAGGAAATTCATCATGAGTGCACCCCTTCAGCCTTGGTCTCGGCCTCAACCGATTCCGGCTTGCCCGTAACGTTGGTCGCGTTGACCTTCTGACCCGGCACGACATACTCCTGACCCATCGTGATCACGTCGACCGACAGGGGCAGACCCGTGACCCAGACGCCCTGGCGGGAGTCCGAGATGATGGTCACGGGGTAGAATTCGACGACGCCGTCCTTCACCGAGCGGATACCAAGGGTACCCTCGTCGTTCAGCGTCAGCACCGACTGCGGCAACAGGTGCGCGGGCACCGTACCCATGGTGACCATGGCAGTTGCCGTCACGCCCGACAGTACCTTGCCATCGGCATTGGGGATCTCGATCTCGACCGGGAACGAACGGGTGGCCTCGTCGGCGAGCGAGGCGATGTAGCTCACCTTGCCTTCGACGGTCTGGCCGGTCACCGTCTCGACCTTGGCCGGCAGGCCAAGTTCGGCACGCGCGATGCGGGCTTCCGGTACATTGGCGACGAACAGCATCGGATCGAGCTCGACCACGGTGGCGCAGGGCTGGCCAGGGCTCAGCACGCTGCCGACCGTCGCCACCGGATCCTGCACGACGCCGGCGACCTTGGTCACCACCTTGGCGCGGTCATATTCCTGCTTGGCCTGGTCGAAGCCGGTCTGCGCCTGGCGCAGTGCCGCCTCCGCCGCGATGCCCGTATTGGCAGCCGCGAGCCCCTTTTCGCGCAGCGCCTTGTTCGAGTCGTAGGCGTTCTGTGCCTGCGCCAGTCCGGCTTCAGCCTGCGCCACGGCGGCGGCGCGGGTGCCTTCCTCGAGCGTGCAGATCAGGTCGCCGGCCTTCACCGACTGGCCCTTGGTGACGTTGACCGCCGTCACCACGCCCGAGGTCTCGGGGGTGATGGTGGTCACATTCTTGGCCTTGGTGCGGCCGCGCAGCGGCACTTCCACCGGCATGGCCTGCATGTTGTAGGTCTCGGTCCTGACCGACTGGGCCGGAGCCGAAGCACCGCTGGCCTCAGCCACGCGTTCCGCGATCGTCAGCGCTGGATCGACTGCGCCCTCGGCGACGTGGTGCGTCGTCTCGGCGCCTTCGGCGTCCTTGCTGAAGAACGAGATGATCGGCTTTTCGCCGTTCCCGGGGCCATTGCCCCCGGCCACGAAGACGCCGCTGCCGAGCCACAGGGCCCCGGCAATGACGATGGCGCCGGCAACGCCGTAAGAAACGATCGCACGCATTCTGATACCCTCTATTCCGCTGCTGCAGCGTCGTCCCTGTCGGAACGGGCCAGCGCTATCAGTTCATCCCCGTGCGCCTCGATGTAGTCACGAGC